>Ga0325403_1001136_pt1 | contig 21578 bp, 16 predicted proteins | sample PopdelMetagenome_19_FD_205665 | JGI IMG/M metagenome (GOLD analysis project Ga0325403, IMG submission 205665) | Populus deltoides microbial communities from Bellville, Georgia, United States - Xylem-PdKOR-R4 | ecosystem: Host-associated > Plants > Phyllosphere > Stem > Wood/Secondary xylem... | reverse complement strand
ACATGAGTGAAGTTTATGGGAAGAAAAACTGCTGGAAAAATAGTAAATGTTGATGGAATATTCGATTGGTATCAGCATTTTATAATACTAATATCATAGATGTTGGAATATCATTGTCGAAAATTTGTTTACATTGAAAAGAATATTCCATTCACATTTTCTTCTCAAATTCACAGTGAATTCATAGACAGAATAATACACTCGCCGTGAGTGCATTTTGACAACTATAATACACACGAAAACTATAAATTCTATAAATAAATTGACTTTAACATAAATTGATTAGAACAGAAATGATATTTTAAAGAGCTAAATTGATAAAATAATATTTTAAATAGTATAAATATGATTTTTTCTGTTATGTATACTCTAATAAAAAAAACCATTTGAATAGCTAATTGTATTGAAATGAAAGAAATAAATGCTTTATTTTTTTTTAATGAATTTGATGTTATTTTTTTTACATGGCCACATTTAATTTGTTTAATTTTTTTTTGTTGGTCTCACTTTATTGGTTAGGGTTTTTTTTTAAGAGATACATAGAAATAATATTTTTAAAGGAGAAAAAGCATTTTGAAATTCTTTTAGCATTTTCTTTAAAACATGTAAAACAAGTATTTAAGAATTAAAATAATATATAATTTTTAATTTTTGACTTTTCATTAATTAGCACACCTCTCGAGTTGATATAATTAAAAATAGGTGGGCTTGCTAAATAAAAAATGAAACCAATGGAGTAAAGCTGACACTTCTGGATGGAGATAGGTCGGTATCTATAGGCTGGGTTCGTTGGGGGGGAGGGTAGTTAGAATTAAAATAGAAGAGAGTCGACTGAGAGAGGGTTGTTGTTTTCTTAATTAAGAAGAAGGAATGGGAGAAGACAATTGTCAGGTTTTGTAGTATACGAGTACGGACTGTTAGGGAATGCAGGAGCAAGAGTATTGAGGAACATCGAAGACGAGGGAGTTAATTTGTTGAACTCATTTTCCAGATGCTGCTGTAGGGTTTCTTGCTAGATGCTCAGAATTCACCATGCGAAGGTGGAAACTATTTGACAGCACTGAGCTGTTACTCTGACGAATGTGAATGTTAGCCTTTGGAAGATGTTTATTTTGAGAAATAATGACGGATGTATATAATTAGTGTTCGTTGAGCTGTTACTCAGGATTTGTATGGCAAGATCTGATTGAATTTTTTGTTCTTGTTAGGAAAGAATATTATTAAATTTTATGTATCTCTTAATTAAATTGCGATGATTTGTAATTGGATTTGAGACATGGATTTTCTCTCACTGTAATCATCCCAAGTTTATAATATACCGTATAATAAAAATAAAAGCAATTTTAATTTATTAACTCTTTATCTCTTGTAATTTAAATTATTAAATATAAAATTAATGATGAGTTTTGAAAGATGAGTACCGTCTTATTATTGAATCAAGAATCAAAACCAGACTCAAACTGTTAAATATAAAATTAATAATAAGATTTGAAATATAAACATCGTCTAATTGAAATCTACTTAAAACAGATTTAAAATAACTCACATATAATTTAACATTTTAATGTATTTCTAGTTTTCACAATTTAACTATATTTTTAAATAAAAAATATTAAAAAAAAACAACTTTTAAAAGTGTTATTTAATCTCTACTCTAAGCACATACGTTACTTACTCTCTTGTTTAAACGGACCAGTTACACCATCCGTGATTCAAATCCCCATCTAAAACCTAACCCCTCACTCCGTCACCCGTCCCTCTAACGTCGTCTTCCTAACATCATCTGCTTCACCCCCAAATCGAAATCTTAACCCTAACCCTAATTTCCAATGGCCACCGACGATTTCCCCCTCATCGACGAGCCACCTCCTCACCCTCCAACGCGCCACCCGTATTCCACCTCCATCACAACCACCGGTGATTACTACTACTCCGATCACGACAAATCCGCGGCCACACCGTCCTCAAAACGCAACCAGCAAAACCACTACTACAACAACAACAAGAGATCGAAATCAAACAGCATCACGGAGATAGAATCTTGTGATTACCGTGACTACAGGAAGGATAGAGAGGAATGGAGCGATGCGGCGATATCGTGTTTGTTAGAGGCGTATACGGAGAAGTATAATCAGTTGAATAGAGGGAATTTGAGAGGGAGGGATTGGGAGGAAGTAGCGGAAGCGGTGAGTGAGAGAGGAGGGAGTAATAAGAAGAGTGTGGAGCAGTGTAAGAATAAGATTGATAATCTGAAGAAGAGGTATAAAGTGGAGTTACAGAGGATTAGTGGGAGTGGGAGCAGTTGGCATTGGTTTAAGCATATAGAGGCTATTATGGGGAATGCATGTAATGGGAAGAGTGGTGGTGGTGGAGAGAGTGATGGTGGCGGTGGTGGAGGGAGTGGTGGGAATGTTAATGCGGTGGTTAAGCAAGTTAAAAGGTAGTGTCTTGTTTCGGTCTTGTGTTCAGGTTGTGAAAGTTTGGATTTTTACGGGTGTTCTTGTTTGTTTGGCAATGCTTGATCATGCGGATTTCGAAACTTGATTATTGGATTTCGGTTAAAGTAGCCAGGTGGTTCTGGAATGGTATGGGATGGTGCTGGAGGATCTTGCTACGACTGACTGATCTTTTGTGTGAACGTTTATATGCAGGTATACATCTGGCATTGCTGCATTTGCTAATACTCTCAAAACTAAACCAGTGCCAAATTTAAAATGGCGGAGAGTGGTGTTTAAAATCAGTGGTTCTGCTTTGGCTGGGAATTGCCAGAATATTGATCCTAAGGTGCAAGATTCAGTATTTGGATGCTTATAGTATGTTTGGACACTGATGATATTGGGAATATGCAAGCTAAATTGCCTTCTTTTATTTCTAGGTAGCTATGCAGATTGCTCGGGAAGTAGCAACAGCTAGCCGCGGTGGACTGGAGGTCTTGCCCTATTCCTTTTTCTTGTTGGTTTTCTGCAACGCTAATTCAAATTGCAAGACTGCTTACTCTTATGTGGTTTTTATAGATTGCTATTGTTCTTGGAGGTCGTAATTTCTTTTGTGGAGACTCATGGATATCTGCTACTGGCTTAGAGAGGCCTACTGCGTATCAAATCAGGTAATTCACCATACTCCTAGAGCTTGTATTGCATCACCATACTCCTAGAGCTTGAACATTATCTATGCTCGCCTTTACAAGTAGCTTGTATAAATAGCTTATAGCTTTTTTTGCAGTCTTCATCCTAAACTTAATATATTGCTAGTTTTTGACAATATGGTAACTTATGATGTAATGTCAGCATGATGGCAACAGTTATGAATTCAATATTGCTTCAATCAGCTTTGGAGAAGCATGGTGTTCAGGCTCGTGTGCAAAGTGCATTCGCAATGCCAGAGTTAGCTGAACCTTATAGCAGGCAACGGGCCATCCGGCATCTTGAGAAAGGAAGAGTTGTCATATTTGGTGGTGCTGGGGCTGGTGCTGGAAATCCACTATTCACTACTGACACCGCGGCAGCTCTGAGAGCTTCAGAGAGTATTCCCCTCCTGCCTGCTTTTATTATATCTTGTGTTCTGCTGTTTACTAGGAGGTTTGTTTGGGGTGAAATCTTGATGCGTGTTTCTTTTAAAATGTTTTTGGGTTATCAGTTAATGCAGATGCGCTCCTTAAAGGGACCACCAATGTTGATGGTGTCTATGATAATCATGCTGGTAACAGCAATGTAATACTGGATCACATATCATTCAGAGAGGTGGTTTCCAGGGGTGTTACCTCAATGGACATGATGGCAATTACTTACTGTGAAGAGAATGGAATTCCTGGTATGTAATGATTTCCCTATACTCATTTGCTCTTGCTATATCAGCCTCTCTCGCATAGTTGCATTCTCCCATCCCCACATCTTACCTTGCTAATGCTGCGTGCTCTCTCCCTGTCATGTATAGTGGTCATCTTTAATTTGCTCGAGCCTGGGAATATCTCAAGAGCATTATGTGGAGACCAAGTTGGCACTTTGATTGATCAAGCAGGAAGGATTAGTTAACGCATATGGATTCTTGCTTACGCCTCTAAGATTGATGCTAGTTAAATGATGCATCAAAACCATTTAACTATAATCTAATTATGGGCACCAGCTCACAAGCACTGGAGACTGGCATTGGCAAAACCCATTTGGTATTAATTCAGAGCTGCTGCCTGCAATAAATGAGGCGGGCAGGAGGATTTTGCTATACAACTCTTATCAGGGTTTGGTTACTCGGGCAGGTGGTGAATAAACGTGGAATGCGCAGTGCTGCTGCTTCACTGTGACAAATAATTTTCTTCCTAGTGTTGTATCCTGTGTAAATTTTTCTGTTTTTCATAACGATAAACAAAGCAGGGGAGATGGCATCACATGATGTATATAACGATTATTCATTTATAGTGATTGTTAAAAGGGAAGAGATGTTTCAGTTTCAACGAGGTAGCCATGGAAGTGTGATGATCCATTTGGGTCTCTTATTTTTTTGGGGATTCTAACGCGTGGGAAGGAAGAAATGAAATGTGGGCAACACCAGAACATGGTGATTAATTTATTACGAACAAAATCACATGTTATATGAATCTTGCTTTGTACATGTATGGTTACAGATAAAAACAATGTTTGATCAGCTTGTTTGAACATAACAAAGTCACATCTTATATGAAATATGGGCAACAAACTGTTCTTATTGAGGGAGAAAACTAGCTACGATGATGACAATAGCAGGATGAAAAGCTGACCTCTTCGATATAAATCAGCCTTCACTGCAGCACTTGATGCTTGCTCTTTTATGCTCTTTTGTGTGGGAACAAGCTTTCCTTATTATGTTTGAACTGTTCTTATTGAGGGAGAAAACTAGCTACGATGATGACAATAGCAGGATGAAAAGCTGACCTCTTCGATATAAATCAGCCTTCACTGCAGCACTTGATGCTTGCTCTTTTATGCTCTTTTGTGTGGGAACAAGCTTTCCTTATTATGTTTGAACTGTTCTTATTGAGGGAGAAAACTAGCTACGATGATGACAATAGCAGGATGAAAAGCTGACCTCTTCGATATAAATCAGCCTTCACTGCAGCACTTCATGCTTGCTCTTTTATGCTCTTTTGTGTGGGAACAAGCTTTCCTTATTATGTTTCCAATGAATGACTATGCTAAGATGTTGTGCTACTAACTCTAAATTCTCTGTATGAACAGTCCCGATACCAAAATCTGAGGTTTCTGCACCAATCCTATGCCTGTGTTGCTTGAGAGCTCAAATAAATCTCAAACTTCTTCTGGCAAAGCTTTAAACTCTATTTACCTCCTTCCATCTATGAAAACCCTCAACCAATTACATGGAGAATTGATGGATAAATCAATGTGCATATAATAGAGTTATAAGGTACTCACTGTCTTAAAATAACCTTCGTATATAGAAAGACTATCGAGTGCCTCATAGTCTGCCTTCACCCCAATAAACTGACTAGCTAGTTGAGCACAACCAGCATCTGGCCACCTGCAGCCTCCATCTCTTGTGCGTAATGGGCATAAAGTATCACACACGCGACCAAATGGATTATTGGAAACAACATTATCTGCCGCTACTGAAATGGAAACTGATGGATCTGACTTATCTTCATGTTGGACAATACCAACAGATTCTCTTGTAGAAGGAGAAGACACAGATTTCTGTGAAATTTTCACAGGGCTGGTCTCGATATCAACAGTAGTATCACCACCACTAGCATAATGAACTTTGCATCCCAATGACTGTACGGCACGCTTTATGGCTGCAGTTTCCTTGCTGGCCCTCTTGGCCAAGGCCATAGCAGAGCTACTGAGCTGCTTCTCATTCCGTAATTCTGCAGACAATGACTCCACAACAATTGCAGTTTCTTTAGCTTTCTTCTCAGCCCCTTCTTTTGCCTGGTTATTAATTTGACACGAAGTAGGGGTTTAATGAAAAAAGCAGACTTGTAAACATCATGAAATAAAATGAAAGGAAAAGTTAGCCACCGCTGGCCATATGTCACTAGGTTTCTGCATAATGATGCCCTCAAAGACAGCAAGAGAGAGATTGAAAGAACATATTACACCCAACAGTCTAGGAAAAAGCATATAGGCCTACATGACTGCAAAAGGTCATGTTTTAGTGTGAAAATATTGTACTGGTTCAGTAGAAGGAAAGCAATTCATTACCTTCTGTAGTTTGGAGAACTTTATAGACATTATCCGACATTGAGCTTCAAGCTCCCCAGCTTGGGCTTCTGAAGGACAAGCCCAACGAAGATGGAATTGGGGCCACAGTGTTGGGGCTAAGGCTGCTGCTGGAGGTAACAATGGACCATTATGTTTCAGAGGACTGTAAAAAGGGTTACAGTGCACATGATACCTTCCTTCTGAAGAACGCAGATCCGCCAAATAAGCCCACAAGCACCCACAAGCTTCAGAGATACCAACTTGCTGCCTTTCCTTCTCACTGAAAATTTAGATTAAGCACCCAGAAAGAGGAATTTTAATGCTTCCAAAATAATTGGAGTAAAACAAAAAGGAGCCATTACATGCTAGAGAGGTTAGCGTAAACAGAAAGGGTTCTCCACAGTATCCTAGTGTTCAGCAATTATGCATAAAGTTGTCCCTTTGTCAGCCTTAAACAGCAACCAAGTTCCAATCCAGCCTAAGAGGTTTATGATGCAGTCAGTATATGAAACGGTAGCCAAGAAAACATGCATGCCCACAAGGATCATGAATTTGTGTGTCATCACTTGTTATGCCAAGGAACTGCCAATTTTATGACAACAGGGAGAAGAGTTGACCACTTGAAATGAGCTTTGAAAAGAATGATGAACTGTTATAAAACCAAACACCCATGAATATGACATTCCAACATAAATGCATCACATGCTACAGACAAAAAGCTACTAGATCATCTCTTTATTTTTGGGAAGATGAAGAGATTGCAAAGAGAAACATTCAACAGCTGATAGTGCATACCACAAATATCCAATGACAACACATATATCACGTGTTTGTGAGAAGATGCAACAATGTCATTCGACATCATTTTGATCATGCGGGATATAAATGGCAGAATAATTCAGTATGGTGCATCTACAAGGGTTGATAGGTCCAGCGAGATTGAATATTCATGGCGCAATCCTTTTACCACTGAGTTTGCTACAGTGGTTGGTCACTTGTGGCACAAGAGATTATATTTGTTGTAGCCTATTTCAGGACATTGATGCATTTTCATCTTAATTTTTCTAAATTTTTAACTTCATCAATTTTTTCTGTCCAAAGATGATACTACAGATGATCTGTCACCCTTGAATATAAAAGGAAATTAAGCAGCTCTTCTTTCTCCTAGTTTCTAGTTTACACAGATTTGCTGAATCAATGCTTTGTCTCCAGATATTACAATTTTTAGCAACCAATCTAGTATTGAGATTGAAAATTAAGGTTCTTGACTGCTCCAAAATAAATATATCAGCAGCTAATCCATGTAGTATGGACAGATCAAGTGAAGGCATGGCAGAAACCACAGGCCTTAATCTATTTAAGATATTCATATGTACAAGTTAAGAAAAACAGAATCACCTGTTGCAGAAGAAGTTACCAAAACGACATGAAAGGACACAGTCCAACAAGTCCACCAGGAAAGCCTAAGTCATCATACAGTACACTAGTCAGCAAAAAGTTTGTGATAAACCAGTTTCTTTGAAACATATTTTGTCTCAACAACTAACTTCTAATGAAAACGAGAAAATGAGTATCATTACAAGAAAAGAAAATCACATACCGAGGAGAACTCGAAAGCAAAGGGATACATCCGCAATAATTGAGAAACACAATCAATCCACTGCAGAATACATCAGCAATTCATAGAACTTAGCAAAGACCATCTTACACAACAAATTCTCAAATTTACTTGGGCTGAATATAATAGAGGGCATTCAAACAGCTAGGTAATTATTATAACTACTATTTAGGGTTTTTAAGTAGACTTTCTTAACAATGCTCCGACCATACTCACCTTCAATCCAATCCTTCTAGTAGACTCTATAATTGCCTGAAGATCCTATGATTGCACTCTTTCCCTCACATCTCTAGCTTATGCCCCAGCATAAGGCAATACATTTTTTAATGCATTTGGCACATAAATGCAACAATGAACCCAAGTAATCACTTTTTCCTGCTGCTTTCATCACACCGAAAGGAAGGGGGGCCAAACAATTGTTGAAATTGTTCGCAAGGAGCTTGAGGCACAACTACTATGGTAATCCCTACTGATTTGGATTGCCAGTAATAATAATCATGAAAGCCAGTTGGTACTTGATTCCTAAAATCCAGTTAATAAGAGCATGCATAAAACAACATTAACCTGCAAAAATATGGGCGACTGCTGGTTCTGTGCATGAGAAGAACTAGGAGTTGGAGGCGCAAATGATCCCGATGACTGACACATGGGTGGCAATGGAAAACTCCCAACAGAAGATTGCCTACATAAATCAGGAGGTCTATCGCTGCTTCCAGATACAGTTGGCATGCCCCCACGCTCTGCAAATGGATGACCAAATGCTAGCCAGTCTTTTTCAATGAGTGCCTGGATGGAAATAAGATATTCCAGAATTTTTTGTTCAAATGTAAAGCCACATCTTAAGCATATAAAAAGAACAATACACGACCAATAAAGGGGTCCAATAGTAGAAGAAAATACCTGAAACCCTGTGAATGTCCGATAGTATGGGTCGAGCAACAAATTAGCAAGTGCAACCAGCTGACTCGTTCTATCCCATCCATCACTAGACAAATAGAATGAAAGACAAGAACTCAGCACATGCAGAGGCTCTAAAAGAAAAGCAGGAAATTGAAAACAGAAAGAAAGGCAACTTTTTTCTGATGGAAAATTTTGCTGAGCTGAAATGCTTCCTAGATGATTCAGCTATTCTTTTTTCTGCTCTGATAAAAAGTAGAATAACAGTGGGCCATGAGTCTGGTAGCAGGCAAATGACCTGCCAAGTTCGCATATAAAACCATGATCTGCTAGGCAATAAGACCAAGATTTTTCTGCTAATCAGTATGAGAAGCTCTATCCATGTGATTACACAGTGAGGAAGGGTAGATGTGAGATCTACCAGAAGAAAGCCTGATTTGGAATCGAAGCAGGTGTATGTAATTAATATTTGATTCTGTGTTAGATTATCAGCACAACGAATAGAAACAAAAAATAGACTAACAGCATATTGAAATAGAAATTACAAATCAAAAGGGCAAAAAGAGGCCATATAGTGAGCAGCACATTAAAAATCTTCAGGTTTCATCAGTGGCAACAGAATAGAAATGATTCTTTCCAGTTGTTACAAAGATTAATAGAAGACACAGGGTCAAGATATCTGACCTGCAATGTACAAGTACTGATGCTGACTCCAAAGCAACGCGAGCAGCAATCCAAGCTGAACCAGCCAAGACACTTTGAACATGTATTAACCAACCACTATCTCCGAGGGTTGAAACAGAGGCAGACATATTGCTGAGATTGCCTCTACCCCAGGTCCAACCACCATGTCTCTGCAAGCGAAATATGGTATGAACAAATAGAGATATTAACAACCACTGGAAACATATTGTTTCTGCTGAAGCCTAGGAAACATAGCAAGTGTTTTAGAGCTATTAGGTAACCAGTCAAAGATCAATGCTATAAATTAATTGAAAAAAATCCCAACTAAACATGAGGAGCACATTTGAGAAGATTGATTTATTTATTTAAATTTTGACTAGAGATTAAATCATTGATGCAATGATGTCAAGGTTAAGTTAGTTATATTGGCTTGTGTGCATCATTGGACAAGCACATAGGGCCCGAGTATGTCTGCATTATATAAGAGCTATATAATGAACAGGATGCTGTCTCCAAATATAAGTTGCTGCCAGATAGATAGCTGAATACAAGTGAAGCTTTTCCTTTTTTCTTTTCTATTGAAGATGCACCCACAACAGCACAGGGAACTGAACATGAAAATTCTTTTCTTTAACCCAGAGACTCACACAGCAGCGCCATTCATAGAGGGTGATTCCAATCATTTAGTGATGGTAAAAATTGGGAAACATACCACACACCATCATGCATTACTTCTGTTAATATGTGTTCACATGTCTGATGTTATTCAAGGAAAAATTTCTAATGCCTCAAAACACTTGACAAATGGATAGATGCACGTTCAAGTTGCACAAAATAATATGCCATCATTTTCTGCCTTTTGAGAATTGATATAAGCAGTACTAGGTTAAACCTTATCCAACAACAGAACTGCTTATAATATCTGATGTTAAGTACTAGTTTTCAACAGGCAAAGCAGCCGGTTTTTAAATTCCTAATGTTTATAGACTAACCAAGAGTGATAGCGTTCCATCTGATGAAGTGGTGCCATGAGCATCTAAGTAGTCCCTAAGCCGAGAAAGACTCTCTCTCATAGAATGTATGTTGTCTATCCCAAAGAAAACTACCTGATAACAGATAAAAAACAGGAATATGATATTAGTGAAAATAAGGCAGCAAAGTTGATGACTATGAGATACATAATTAGACAACTCAAACCTCTGACAAACCTCAGATTGAAAATAGTTGGATGATGATTCTGAGCCACCTCCCATTGCGACATTTGCTAAAGCATTTTTTCTAGGTCTTGCATCAGCAATGTATAACTTCCTGAAAAGAAAACACAAAGATTTGGCATTTTCCAGAGGTTTTGCTTCAGCAATTATATAATTTCCTGAAATGGGGAAAATGGAGAGAGGACAAGGAGACAGGTGACTTTTTTTAACAAACATTCATTTACTAAAACCGGAGCAAGAAAGAATAAGCAAAGAAATGAGAACATGAGATCTAAAGAAACAACTGGCATATAGCCTAGCATAAAATGCATGTCATGTCAATCAATGAACATTAAGAGTGTAATTCAGGTGTATTAACAAATTTCATTTTTATCAAACGAGAAATCAGAGTTACACGACAATAAGGAACCTAACAATAGAAGTGCTCATTTGGTCCAGACCTACTGTTTGGAAAATTTGCGCCATTGACAAGAAATCATAAATAAAAATAAAGGACACACTATTTCAACAAAAGACTCACAGCTAAGTTTCAAGGCTTCAGCCCCAGTGCATTGATTAGGATTTCCCACCTCAAAAGGGAAATGTCTCCTCCATACCTGTCTGTGAGCCATGAGTGATAAAAATTTAACACCATGCCGCATAATCACTTGCTTTAATCATCAAAGCTATGGGCCCAAGTCTCTCCACCAAATCTATTTTAGAGTACCCTAAAAACAAACATTCTCCAGCCATTTCCAGATGAGATGCAAAACTGGAATCCTATCACTATAAGGACTGCATTTTAAGAAAAAGCGAAAGAGAAGTAATATCATGATTGAGGTTTCAAAACTCAGTACATTGATATACATTTCAAAAAAATTCATCACCCAAGGTATTAAGAGCAATAAATAGCAAGTCTGTGCAGATACTTCTTAGCAACTAAGAAAGTCAAGTTAGAACATAAAAAAGAAAATGGTGCAAACATGAAAAACACAAACAATGAGAACAGCTCAGCCAAAACAAAAGGAATCAATTTGAATAAAACTACCTCCGCCTTTTTTTCTCATCACCAAGTTGAGAGCAAAGTTCTGCAACAAGCTTTTCATCTGTGTTGCTGCATGCATATACCATTGATGGGAACCAGTCATATATCAAGCAACAGATGGCAAAAGAAAAATCAAGTACTTACCTTCCAAACCTCAAAATATAAGATATCAATGGATCCCAGGAACAAAAACAAATAACAGGTGTTGCGTAAAAGAATCAAAATGGTCTGGCACTTTTTGGAATTATGGGCCATGATTCGAAAATCATACCCATAAAGGATTTTGACAATCATTGCAGCCGTCTTGGGCTTGCATTTCAATTTTTTTTGTTCTTTTAGCTTGGAAACTGTTGTTAAAATCACGTTCAGGATGCTATATGCTAGAGTTTTGACAGCTTAATTAGATAATAAAATATATCTTGCATGAATTTTAAGGTATCTCTATTCATGTTAAATATTAGAAATTCAATCTCTAATGAAATTATTTGAAATCTGCAGAATAATAACACCTTGCTAAAATTTATCATCAATCATGCCATAACTATTTTGTATATGACTAAAGGTTTTGAAAGGCATGCAACACCGTAGCCACAATCACAAATGCACTTCAATTGAAGACCAAAATCCCAGCACTGTATCTACAACAGGCATAATTTTTGCATAGCGATGTGTTCTAAGTTCATTGAAAGGAAATTACGTGGGCAGATCAAACTACCTCCTCATATTCATCATCAGACCAACTAAGGGTTGGGATGAACGTGCAAGGACTGCTCCAGTTTCTACAATGCCACACACATCAAGACATCATAATGCAACTCGTGATAAACAAAATAACTAAATTTCAGTTTTTCATACCGGGATGACACCAAGAAACTACAGGTAAACGACCCTTGGAACGAAAGTTGGATGCCTGGATCACTTCTTCATCACTAGTAACAAATATAAGGTTATTAGCTGTAAATCTTCGGCAAGAGTCAGCCCAGACAAAAACTATTTTCGAGTCAAACTAGAAGTAAGGGTCTCAACACGTTTTCACTTTCCCCTCTTTTCCCCAATTTTACAATGCAGTAAGAATCTTAATGTTTTACCTGATTGATTTTGGAACAATCAAGGCAAAAGGGTAGCTTGGGCACATTATGTAGTTGGAATTTACATTACAGATTCTCCACAGCTCATTAGACATTGTATATGACCCATTGTCGATCATATCCATTGATGCCCTACAAAGGCCTTTTCCTAGAAGACGGAAATACTCATTCAACAAGCGTTCTTTTGGGTTTGCATTAGTAAATTTGAACGGTCCACAGCTAAAAGCATAAAGATCCCAGAGTCTTGATGGTTTTGTGCACCTCAATAACCCATTATATATAGCCCGTCTCTGCATAAGAAAAGGCAAGTAACTTAAAACATGTCAGGTGTGATGACCCAATCCACCATTTTGAACCCATCCAAGCAAATCTTTCCTCAGTTGATTTTAAAATATAAACCCTCAAAATCCCTGATTTCTGATTCTTAGCCCACAAAAAAATAAAAAAACATAGGCAGATCAGAAGATTATTCTCAATCTCAACTACATCTTTTTAACCCCCAACCAAGCAAAAATCAAAATCATGAACTCCATATTTCTTTATAACAACATAAATCTTGCAAATGAAAAAACAAAATCCATCTGTAAGTGATCATAGTTTGGAGGAAAAACAAGAGCTGAAGCAAGAAGAGATAGCAGCTAAAGTTAACCTGCTTTGTTTTGGGCCGGAAACCAAATACAACAATTCTCATATCTTTCCCTGCAAAATACAAGAACCAATAATTCCATTAGCATTCTCACTAAAGAGGACCAGGGCCAATTATATCATCAAAATAACAATCACCAACAATATTCAAGAGAAAGAAAGCAAAAGAAACCATTAGCAAGCAGCAATACCCAGATCCATTGTTCTGATAACTGCCTACTTCAAAGAAACCTTGCTTGTTCAGAAATAAAAATATATACTGAAAATCTCATGCCTTAATGCAACAGACATACTTTAATTTTATCAATCAAGCTAACCAGCATCTAGAAACTTCCTCTTTGGCAACTACCCTCACTAGGAAACAACCACATTACCCCCTCCAGAATCTGCCACCATCTCTATTACTGTCATAAATTTAACTTATTGATTGAATTCTGAATCATCAAAGTGAAATAAAAGTAACATCATCACCCGTACAAATGTCAAATATGTCCCAAAGTTCTATCTTCCAAAGACAAACTACAAATCTATTGTAAATCCCACAAAAAAATAATAAACTGGTAAAAAATGTTAAGAAATAGTAAAACAAACACTTCAAAGGGCGTACCAATGACTTGGAGAAATCGCTGTGATGGAGTCTTCTCAGAATGACGAGGGGCTGATTGATTTTTTACAACCTTCATACATTCCACAAAGTAACAAATATAAGACAAGCAAAAAACAATAATCAATTAACATGTGTTATGGGTGGCCAAGCCAAAACAACTCCATATTCATTAAGCTGAACAGGTGCCCATCAAAACCAAAGAAAAGTAACGGAGAAGATTTTCTAGCATGGATAAAGTTTAGCACATGCTAAAACAGAATAGTAAAAAGGATCCATGTTGCTGACCCCAATTAATTTGGGGTTGAGGCTTAAATTGAGTTGAGTAATAAAAGATAAGAATTGAAACAGTGACATCATTTCAGATCATTAGCATAAGATTTTCAACCTAAATATTTCATGCACGGATGGAACTGAGGTAGCATACAAACTATTATCCTAACATTATTTTGCCATGTTTTCTGTCTGTGTGCCATCACCACATGGTTTGCGTGTAAGAGGTAAAGAATACATTTCAGAGGCATTCTTTCAAGGATCAGATCATCTTCGCATAAAAAGTGAGGCACATGGCATAACATTATAATACATAAAATAACTCAATTAACAAATTTCTAACTTAACATCCCTTGGTGCTTTCTCCCCCCCCCCCCCCCCGGCCCCACACACACCCAATCATTGTGTTCATTGCCAAGTTGAAAAAGGGTTCTACGCCTACGCTTGACAAAACATTATTGCCTCAATTAAAACATGAGAATCAGGTATAAAACTCATCTACGAAGAAATGAATGACTAAAGAGAATATGCAGAAAAATCAGAAATAGGGGTTCTGCATTCCATTTGGGACAAGACAACATGCAAATGCAAGGGTGAAGAGTGTTGAAACAAGTGCGTGAATTGAAGGAGAAGTTCTCTCGGTTAATTGAGGAGAATAACAACAGAGAGCTTAACAATACAGCCAAATTACAAAGTTTATATAGCACACAAACAGCAACAAAATCTGTATCAAACCCAAACTTTTTTCGATAAAAGAAAATTTTAGTGGAAAGAGTTAAGATTCAAAGCAGCACAGCACACCAAGCAGTGTAAACCGAAAAGAATTTGCCATACATAAGTGTACCTCACAAGCTATAGAAATAAACAAACTTCTCACCAACAGTACCATAAATAAATGGAAGGAGAAGGAAAAGAAATCCATGAGTTCAAGAATAACTTACCATTTTGCTGAACTTCTCAATTGTTGCTAGCGGAATCGTGCCAAGCGCAATAATATTTTCCATTCCCTCACTCTTGAACAAGAGAAGAGAAAACAACATCTAGTCAGTATTCTGTTGTGCATGCACAACATCATTTCCAGTGATGCAACCACAATTCCTTATCTCTTCTAACATACATGCTTAAATAAATTACGACAAATACGTTGCAGAATTGAAATCAGTACCATTCCATCATTTTATAAAAGAATCTTCACAAGGAATAGACAAAAACGAGAGAACACGCCACTCACCAGAAAAATAAGACGGAAATTAGTCACTATCAAGGTACCTGCCTCGTCAGTATTGATAAGAACAACACCGCGTCCCTGAAATCACGATTTGATCCATTTACCCAAAAGGGCAGAATATGAAGAATTGAAGAGAAAGATTCATGTAAATAACCCTAGCCAGTTTTACTAAGGGCACATTGTTCTAGTTTTATTTCATTTAAGCCATTAACGGTAATTTAACTATAATATCAAGCAAACTAGGGTTGGTTCTAAGAATCAAACTCCTCGATTCCTTTTCCATACGCGTAATATGTATTCGAATTCTAAAATTCCTAAAAGAAACTCTAACCAGGAATTAGAAATAAAGAAAAAAAATCAAGATTTTAAAGAAATCAAAAAGAAGGAAGAAGAAATTCTACCTCGACAAGAACACGCTCTGCCTCAAGCAAGCACTTGTAATTAGCGTGATGCAAGACCGGGCGCGACGCCGGATGCTGCACCTAAGAAAGAGAGAATATGGTGAATAATTTAAATCGAGAGAATATGATGAATAATTTAACCTATCTGCATTGAAATTTGAGAGGGAGAGATGTTTTGGACCTCGAGTTTGAACCAGCCGAGAGCGTCGTCCCAGCTACCCGTGCCTTCCATCCGCTCAGAATCGGAGGCAGAGTCTCTGAGCGACGTTGATCGCCGTGGCGCGGACATGCGGCGAACCGTTGAGGGAGCGAGTTTGAGAGTGTTCTGGAAAGAGACGTAGAAGTATGGGCTTACTTACCGTTCAAAGAACATGAACAGAAACATATTATCTCTGTTTGTTTGTTTTTAGGTTTAACAATTAATATTTATTATACATGCGTATAAAAAACAAATACCGCTGGATAAAGTAGAAAGAAGGAGTACCGTGTTGCTTCAAACACCCTTCTCTTTTTATTTTTTTTTATTTAATTAAAATATAAAAATAATCGATTAACTTATTTAGCTTTCGCTAGTTACGAGGGTATCGTCTAATAATCCATAACTAATACATAAAGGCGCAAAATTCATAGCAAAACATTTGATTTGATAAAAATATTCTTAAATTTTATCTACCATCACATATACTAAAAGTAATTTATTTATAATTATTAAGCATAGTGTCTTAAGAATAATTAACTCTATATAAAAAAATATTTTTTTATATGACAATAAAATATTTATATCAATACTAATACTAATATGTAAATTCAAACCTTCTCTTATTAGAAAATATAACAAAACTTAAATACACTTCTTAAAATATAATTTAATCTCGTTTTTCCAAATGTTATTATTTGTACATCAAATAAAACTACAAATGATACCAGATAAGTTTCTTTATCACCCCTCACCTATATAGTATTTCGTTAACACTTTATTTTGACTGTAAAACCTCTAGAAATTTTTAAAAATAAGTCAATAAAAACCAATAATTAAGATTTAATAATAAATTTATGTTAAATTTAATAAAAAAAATAATCATCTGGGATCTTTTGATCATTGTCTCATGTTACTTCTTACTCCTTTTTACAATCATTAAGAAAGTATTTTTTAAATAAATTATTTATCCCCGTCACATGTAATTAAAGTCCAAAAATAATAAAATTATATCAAAATTTAAAAAAAAAGATTGGATTTTTTTTCTTCACAGGAGACTCTTAATTATCAACTTACGTTATCTTCAACTACTTTAAATGAAAATATTTATATTTATAATTGTTCCTTATATTAAAAAGACTCATTTAACAACATGATTCATAATTTTTTTTTTTTATCTATGCCTCTGCTCTCAATTTCTATTCACTTCACATGTAATTAAAATAAAAAATTAAAAAGATTATATATGAAAATTTAAGAAATTACCAAAATGGACCTTAATTATGGTTAGTAATATACATTTATGATTTTTTATTTTCTAACTATTAATTATTAAATCAATTTATAAAAATTAAGTAAAAAACATCAAATATATAATTAAATAATACACGTGAGAAGCCCGTGGCAAAAAACCTTATCGAGAGAAATAATTCAATTTTTGTTTCAATCCAACATTAGACCGACTATCTAGTTTCTTTCATATGATCTCGCAACCAAAAAAACAAACCCTACAAACACTACAAGCATGGTGTCAGCGTGGTAGAAAACAGGAACTGCACCGAGACCCAACAGAAAATGAACCAGTAATCACAATGAATTACGAGGAATACAGTGTGTAAATCCAAGTGTATAGACAGAAACAAAGAACAACACTACAAGCATGGTGTCAGCATGGTAGAAAACAGGAACTGCAACGAGACCCAACAGAAAATGGACCAGTAATCACAATGAATTACGAGGAATAATAGGAGGACCTAGGCTTGCAGTCGAGCACACAAATTATACAGGAAAAGATTGACAGCCATGAAAAGAACCCCAAGGTTGCATACAGTATGCTGTCTCGGAGGAGAAGCAATGCGCTTAATACCTGTCAGAATCTCATAATAATTTCCCCCAGAGCATGAACTGTATTGATGATTGAAAAACTTGAAAATGCCACAAACTAGCATGTTCAGGTGAAAATTTGGATTAGAAATTGCAACTGGAAAGGTGATTTACACATCAACACAGAATACCACACAGCCAAAAAAAGATGATATTGTTACATCTAGTGTAGTATTCCACAGCAAAAGTATGCTCAACCATCTATCTATCAACGATCCAAAACCTTACGTTGTAAATTTACAATTAACATAGGTAGGTATTGCTGACAAGTGTACAGAAATTACAAATCATTTGATAGCAGCTTCATTAATAAAGCTGAACTAGCTCTATGAGGAAGAGAATAGGAGACACCTTTTTCAATGGCGATAGGAGGAAGACCTCCATTCACAAAAGAAAAAATAGAACTAGTAGATTGAATCTCAAACTACCCATCACGCATGGTGTCCATGTCCCCAGCTGAAAGAAAATGAATGACGTTCATCTTGTAACCCTAAAATGCCTCTGGACCTACCAGAATCTTCGCCCACATCAAATCCAGTCTAATGTGAGGTAACTGGATTGTGCTGATGATTGCCACAGCGTGGAAGAAAGTGTTACTTCTCTACCTCCAAGTATTCATCAAACACCCTGCTGCTAGCACACTCCTGCAAGGCCTTTGTATTGAGTTCTCGCCCAAACCTCCAAATGTAATTCAGACCAACCAGAAGCTCAGTTATTGCAGATTCTGTCTTTTCTTGATTGGCAAAGTAAAGAGTCTGTACCAGAAGCACATTTGTCCTAGAGACAAACGTTTGTTGCTCGTAACTTCGCTCCGACTGCCATCTAATCATATTATGAGCAAGTGGAGCCAACCATTCTAATATTGATGTCATTGCCTCAGTCCACTCTCCTGCAAGCACAGTATCATATACTGGTGAGTCCAAGCTCTTGGAGTATGGCTTTAGTCTTTCCCTCAGAGCAGCTCTCACCCTTGCAGGTAACATATTGTACAAGTCATCTCTAGCATCGTGGCCAATCAAGTGAGGAGACGCAGCTAGCTTCTCAATTACAACAATAACATTTGCATAGTGCAATGCTAAAGCAGCACCACCAAGGGTTTCAGGAAGAGCTTGCAACAACTTATGCTGTGAACTGAAGATTGATGGACCGGTACGACTTACGTTTCCCAGAGGAAGATGGTCAGCATTACTTTCCCTGGCTCCCTTGAGGTTCCTAGAATGAATATCAGCAGAACTTAAGTAGCAATTGGCAACAGGAGAAGTGTTTGAAGCTACCATGCATCCTTTAAAAGGCCCCACTTGAGTCAACCGATTTGGTTTTGAAGGTGGTTTCCTTCCCAGAAAGGCAGGTGATTGAGGAGTCCACCAAGACTTCTTGCCAGTTTTAATTATTCCAGAAATTGGACCCGACTTTGTAGTTGGCCCCCCAAGGGGACCAGAAAAAAAGTTCAAGTTCCTGTTTTTTCCAGAAATAGGGCCTGACTTTGCGATTGAGCCACCAAGAGGACCTGAATAGAAATTATCTTTGCTGGATTTAAAAATTGGGCCAGAATTTGCAGTGAACTTACCAAGGGGGCCAGAAGAAAATCTAGGAAGAGTACTGTTCTCAGATGGATGAACTGAAGACTGCAGCAAAGCAGAAACTGACTGGCTACGATAAAAATAATCAGAATCCAGAGCTTTTGATTCCCCAGGGTAAACAGTTGAATCAATTCCGAACACATGGCTGATTCTTCTATATATAGTGAATAATGATCTTACTAAAAGGCGAACTGTATAATCATAAGTCTTATTCCAGAGTGAGATCTCCTTCAGATTCCTCACTTCGTGCTGCTTCCATACAAGTTTCTTCTGATAGTCAAGTAAATTATTTGGCTCGGGATCGCAACCCTTCATTCTCCTCACAGTCTGTTCGAGATCAGAAAGCATTTCCATCTCTTGGTACAGAGTAGAATTAACCGAAATAAACCGCTCCATCTTCTTAACTTTCTTATCCATCTTTTTCCATGAAAATCCCCACCCATATGGGTCAGCATGAATCTTGATCATTTCATCAAAAAGATGCTCAAAGCCCTTCAAACTAGGATCACTACATTTATTACCTATTCTAGCCACAGGCTTTGCAACATGTACCATACTTTCCATCATCTCCAAACAAATCAGACGACCAATGAAATCATCATCCTCAGCAATAAGTTTTTTTATACCCTCAGAACTCCCGATCTCTTCTCTCAACCTAGCAACCTGTTTATCACTCAATGAATGCCAAAGATGAACTAGCTTAGACATCAAGCTTGTAACTTCAAAGGCCAAAACTCCAACAACTGCCTTCTGAGGACCAGGTTCACGCTTCTGTGGAATCTTCCACAGACTACGAAACCAAGATTCTGCAACCATCTCTTACCCAGAGAGTCTGCCAAAAAAAAAAAGCAATAAAAAAAGGACAATAAGCCAAAACGCACACCAAATCAATTGGATTTATAGATAATATCTACCAACGTGTCCTGATGGATCAATTCAATTATTAGCTGATAACAATAACAAAATAACTTTTAGTAAACACTAAGTCAAAAATAAATGGAAAAAAAACTATTTTCTACTGAAAAACAAGGATTGAATCACTCACTCACTCTCTCAATGGCATCACAGAATATTTTTTTAAAATTATTTTCCCCCGGTCATGAATCTGAGAATTCCATTTTCCTGAAACCAATAGACTTTAACCTTCATGCAGCTGATAGACAGAGAAAAATTAAACAACTTGATCTTCTACAATTCTCCTTTAAATTTTATAGGATCCACCTAACTCCTAATAACAAATCTCTCTCAAATACTAAAATCAACAAATCATAAAAAAAAATGAATTCAAGACCATAAATTTAGTAATAATCAGCAAAAGGGAGGGGGGGATTGCAAGAGCATCAAGTGCTTTCACAAGAAACACAGACTAAAAATAGAAACTTGCAGCAGAAAAAAAATGGAAAAGTCATAAACAAAAATGACAACCTTCACACATAGCTACACCGGGGAAAAAAACTTTACACTATCAACCTCAGCTTAAAACACCAAAAATGAAATACCCACAATCCAGACCACCCAAAATCCAGCAAATCCAAACACTATACACCTTAAAGGACTTAACATTACATCCAAAAACAAACATATCCACAGTCATCTCCATCTGGGCCATGCAAAAAACACAAAAGAAGAAATGCAAAGCAGCCAGTACCATCAATTACACAGAAAAAATATTAAAAAAAAAACAACGAAAGTAAAGAAAAGACAACTTACTGATCACATGAAAAGACGGACGAGAAGGGGGAATAATGCTGTGGAAGAGAGAAAAATGAGAGAGGAAGCAGCTAGGAAATAGAAGTAACGGGAGACTAGTTTAGAGCCACATGGAGAGAAAGAAGAAAAAGAGAAAGAAGGCAGCAAGGAAACTGAAGAGAGAGAGAGACGGGAGAAAACGAGTGATATTAAAGATTAAAAGATCCCACTACAAATAATTATTATAGTTTAGTGCATCTTTTCTTTCACCATCCAGTCCCTTGTCTACTTGTTATTTGCTTATATGCCCCTTGACCGTTGGTCCTTCGCTGTTACCATCGCTTCTCTTCTCGGTATAAAGT
>Ga0325403_1001134_pt1 | contig 21582 bp, 7 predicted proteins | sample PopdelMetagenome_19_FD_205665 | JGI IMG/M metagenome (GOLD analysis project Ga0325403, IMG submission 205665) | Populus deltoides microbial communities from Bellville, Georgia, United States - Xylem-PdKOR-R4 | ecosystem: Host-associated > Plants > Phyllosphere > Stem > Wood/Secondary xylem... | reverse complement strand
AGTTGGGGGAGTGGGGCACAAGAAAATTGATAAGAAAGTTTGAGAATACAAGATCCCGATTATCCAGCATGCAAGCCAAGAGAGTTAGCTGGCTGAGCAGACCTTGTTAGTGTCTTGTTCATAAATGTCATAACAAGATTATTAGATTGATCTCAGATCCGAGGCTGCCTTCTAGCGTAGAGTTTTTCTCAGTGAAATTTTCTAGTTGCAATCCTGAGGATTACAAAGCTTTTCTGCTGGCAGGGGTGATGATTTCACCCGCTATGGATGTGGCCATTGAATCCAGTTGCGGTGCAATTGCTAATACCCTAGTCCAATTCATAAGCAGACAAAAGTGGAACCAGGCCCAGATTGGCAAAACCACAAAATCTTTGGTGTTTGCATTAGGTCACCAGCTTCCTAGACCATGGAGTATATTCTTATGAAGCCCAATGCTGGCCACCAGCATTGAACCTCATCATAGATTTCCTTGTTTTCATTCTGCTGTCTTCTAGGAAGCATAGGGAGGATTTAATACTGATAATATTATGTAGTAGTACTCATTCAGTATTTTAATAAAAACAATAGAAACTACAAAAAGTACAGGCAATTTATAAGTAAAAAAAAGGCAGAGTGGCTAAGCAAGTAACAAAGGATGACTGGAGGCCAGTACATTGCGTGCCATAAACACACACAGCATTAAAATACAAGCTGGATTAATCACATTCACCATTTCTCGACATAGGAGGCAAATTATAAGACATCCCATTACATCGAATCATCGGACTCATCTGAATCACTTCTCTCAGGTTCTTCTGCATTAGTTGTTGTTTCTGGTACATCAGGCTTTGCTTCAGGAGCAGGCTCAGGTTTCTTATTTGCTTTACGAGCATTCTGTTCACCGTCTTCCTCTTGCTCATTAGCTTCAGCTTGTAAGAATTCAGTTAAGGATTTACTTGAATGATTAAATAAACACCTTCAACAATTCAAACAAAGAATACTGTATTACTGGTGGGACTCCACTGAACATGAGCCACCCTCAAATTCTCTATGGGGAATGTCGCATTAAAGCAGTGGTGCGCACTTGCCTTGCTAATAATTAACATAATCAAATTAAATTTTCAGAACACAATGTACCAACAATTAATGCAGTTGCCGATGAGCTAAGTTTGGTTATTGGCAAGTTACATAGGGCGTGTGCTTGGCATTGCAGTCCCATAGAATGCAACACAAATTGGAATAGACGACAATTGCCTGGCTGCCAAAACCATCCTTAATAATCTGCATGCCAGTAAGGGACACTTCCCCAAGCTTCTTGTTGCAATGGATATATAATCCATTCTTGCCAAGAGCATGCATAAGTGCACCGAGAGGAATTTTATACTCCTGATTGTAAGCTAATCCGGAATAGTGAAACCTATGGTTTGCTAGAAGCTGAAGAACTTCTATTTCTCTTTAAGCTGAAAAAACAAAATCAAAGATATGCATAATACTAAGGATATCAGCATTTTCAACTGTGCCCCCGGCCATGATGTTCAGAAGATCTTTCTCAACACGTTGTACAAGCTCGGGCTGTCAAAAGTAACACCACCACAGTCAGAAAAGGCAGCAGGTTGAAAGGACAAGAATAACAGTTGCTACACACAATTGATCTCATAGTACTTCAAAATGTCCAAAAAAGTTCTTGATTCTTAGATTCAACATCAAAGTTTTGCAAGTATTGAGATCAATCGTACATTGAGGTATGGCTCCCTACGAAATCTTCTCTTTCGAGCATCCCTCATAGGAGGAGTGAGCCCATGTCTGTACTCCACCACATCTGGAACAGTATCACCTGCTTCTCTAACCATAATCATCTGTCAAAATCAAAAAGTCATCATAGCAGCAACTTAGAAATGAATGTCTTTTGAGATTATAAACTGAAAGTGTTAACAAGAGCTATACTTGACCAATGTCTGCAGTTTTAACTAGCGCACAATCGTCATACGTTTTGTAGGACTCTACAACACAAGGAAGATCCAAGAGAGATGCAGGGAAATGTTCGTTTCCAATGACAAATGTGCCACCCCTTCCATCCTCTGCAAAGCAAGATATTCCAGGTTCATGAGTATGCTAAGGCTCTAGTCAACGCAACAAGAATGGTTTCATACTACACTTAATGTTCTCTGTTCTTATTCGAATTGCATATCAATAAAAAAAATTGAATTAGAAAAAATAAGGAAAGAAGGGAGAGAAAAATTAAGTTGTTTCAGAGCTCTGGAGAATAGACGCGATGCTGTTCTGGCAGCGGTGACTATATCATTCTCTTATAGGAAACATTAAACCTAAGACAGTAACAATTGTATCTTTGTGACCAACATATGGAACGAATAGCTAACTCATATACAAAATTGTATCAACTGTTCTATCAGTAAGGCATCTGTTGGAACAGAAAAACTGACACCAAATAGATACATGTCCTGCACTTAATACCAGATTAATGTAAGATCACACCCCAGGTCCAGAAATAACATTTGAAGGACATATAGCTTCCCCATATAAAAGAGGCATTTTTCTGTATCAAGATAATATATCTATCCCAGCAAACTAAATTCGAGAAACCACCACGAGATCTACCCCAAATGTATTTTCATTAGAATCTTTAGCAGCATAGAGTATGACTTGGTTCATACAGCCTTGTCACAGGGTAGATAAATAAATAAATTAAATTGCTAAACCATAAAGTTAAAATTGAAAGGGTTGCACAAATGGGCCAAATTTATGGATCATAACCATGAAGTGATCACAAAATGTAAGTTTCTAGTGTTATAAACTAAACCTCATTATCGATTAAGGAGCATTACACTGTGGATTGAATCACTTGTCATAGAGATCCTAATTCCTAAAGTACTATACATGTAACAACAACCAAGAATATCATAAAATGCAAGGGAAGGACGTTCTCACCAGAAAAAGACAAATCTAATGATTGTTCTTCAGAAGAAGAAGCAGTGTCACTCAAAAGTCGATCCAACTTCTCCGCAATAGAAGGTGTAACTCTTAGTATAAACTGTTCCTCCATTCGTACTACACAACAAATCAGTATAACATCAACCTCTACACAAAATAATCCACCCCAAATCAACACAAGTACAAACCATCCTCGAAACCTCCATAAAGATATTTACAATTTTTCTTCTAAAGCTATAGCAACTTAAAGTAGATATCTTTAACAAAAAATTGACTCCTATAATCTTGCTTCAATGACAGGAAACACAAAACAAAAGGATTAGAATGTGCGAGAAATTCCAAAATTCAAAGATGCTCTATATCTCAATTTAAACTGATGTGCACACACGATTTTTTTTCTAAATTCTACAGATAAAATAGATTTTTATCCTAAAATGCAAGCTAAAACCTCAAGAAGACACAAGAACAACCATGTACACATGCATTTAATCTACAAATATATACCAGAACAGAAAGCAATCAAAACCCAGTTCAGATTACACCCAAAAAAATTTAAAATAGCATGGATAGATTAAAAGAAAAAAAAAAGATTTTCTTTGATCATCTAAATTTAAGGCGAAAAAAACAAAGGAGGAACAAAGGTTTTTTAACCTGCATAAAGAGCTGCTTATGGAGATGGGAATGATCAGCCTACTCCTGCTCAAAAGTCTCTGTTTCCGCAGAGATCGTGTGTAGTGTATGTATGCGGGAGACACAAGGCAGAGTCTCTCTGTTTTGTGGTCTCTGTTTTGCTCTAAGCTTGCAGGGATTTTTTGGGCAAACTTCAAACATACCCTCCAAATATATACGAAATCTCAGTTTTACCATCGAACAACTCTTATATCAGTTTTACCCTCAAACTTTTAGAGATTCTCGATTGAAATTTTTGTTCATTTAATTGCGTTCCATCCACATCCATCTTTCCATCCAAATTGTATTTTATTTTTCAAGAAAGGATAGAATTTAACGGTTTCATTAAGTAATAAGAGAAGCCATAATTGAGAAATCATTTAAAAAACACATTTATGTTTAGTCTCAAATTTACACTTTTACAAATGTTTCGAAGAATTTTAAAACATGAGTGTATAAAGGACATGTTATTATAGACAAAATCTTTTTTCTATTATTTTTAAAATACTATTGTAAAAAACTTTCAAATCTAATTCTAAAATTATGTAACTACACATGTAAAAATTAAAATAATTATTATCATAGTTTTAATACCCAACTTAGAGGTGGATCTAGAATAAGGCTCGGGTCACGGGTTGAGTTGACCGGAATTAGGGTAGGAATAAAAATAGTTACTTTAATAGTTTAAAACCTTGACTAGAGGTTGATCTGAGGCAAAACTCGAGTCACGAGTGAGATTGATCATTGATCCAGGTCAATATAAGAATAAAAGTAGTTATTATCACAGTTTTTAAAACTCGACTTGAGAGTCGATCCGATATAAGATCCAAGTCACGTGTTATGAGGATCAACCCGAGTTAACCTTGCTTAGCATTGAATAAATCTAGTTATTATCATAGTTTAAAAACTTGATTCGAAGGTCAACCTGGAACAAAACTCAATCACAAATCGGGTGGGTCAACTCAAGTTGACTCATGTCAATGTAGAGATAAAAATTATTATTATCATAATTTTTAAACTTAATTTAGGGGTCAATCGAAACAAGGCCTGGGTCATAGGTTGAAATGGTCAACACGGGTTGACTCAAGTCAATATATCAATAAAAAATGATTATTATCATAGTTTTAAAACCTGATTCTAGAGTCGACCCAAGATAAGGTTCAGGTTATTGGTTAGAAGAGTCAACTCGACTAACCCAAAATGTTTAATTTTTTTTTTCAAAAAGTTAACGAGTTTTTGATCCATATTTTATCTTGAGTTGACTTGAATTTTTGATTGGACAAGGTCAAGTCAATTCTTCATTTATTTTTTCATAAACTCGAATCAGTTCAGATTCCAAATCAACTCGTCAAGTCACTCATTGTTTTATAACTAGAGTTATTATGATATTATTAATTTTAATATTAGATATAAATTAAAATAAAAAAATTATTATTTCTTAAATATATAAATTTGATAACAATACTATTAAAAATAAAATAAAAAATTATATTTTATTATATTCTGTATACCACAACCAAACGGATACAAAAACAATTACTTTCCCTTATATACCTACCATATTTCAAACTAAAAAACTCTCAGCCACTAGATTAGGGACCCAAAAGGACCCACAAATCTAAAGGCATATAATACCTTAACTGAACCGTAGTTAATCCTTAACCCTTGCTGTGTGCTATATCTACAACCTCCTAACGCACCCTTCCTCTTTGTACCCGTTATCGCAGCCACATCGCCGTCTGCTCTCAAACTCTCTCCTCCGCGGAACCCTAATCTTCCGATTAACAGGTCTCTCTTCCCTCCCTTGCGTTCTCTGTTACGATTCAGTTTAGATTCTTATTGTCGTTTTGATCTCTGTCGACTGTTGCTTTTTTTTTTTTAACGTGTTTATGGCTTGAATATTAATGTAAGTAGTTAATGTTGATTTTGTTGAATTAATTGATATTTTTAGGGTTTAATGCTCTATTTAGGTTAATGGGTCTTTGTTAAAAAAAGAAGATAAATAACGGGTTCTTCTAAATATGTGTAAATTAATGAAGGAGAGGAATGAATTTTGGGTCTGATGCTAGAAAAAAGATGAAGTATTTAATGGGTTTGATGAGTTATTAGGAAGGAGATAATGGGTTAGGTTTTTTATTACATTACATGCTTAGGTTATTGGTATGATTAATGGGTTTGTTCCATATTTTAAGGATGATGAGTTAGTTATGTGCAATATTTTGTGTAAACGCTGTCCAAACTTGGAGGAGAGGAGCTAATTTATGGCTTTACTGCAAAAAAAAATGATGGGTTCTACGTATTATTAGTACGTTAATGGGTTATTTTCTCAGGCAGTGAACTCTTCACTTGTTGCATCAGGGAAGCTATCTGGTTAAAGTAGATAACTTTATCATATGAAGCCAGTAATTGGATTTTGTTGCTGCACATGATTTAATAGTTTCTTACTCTGGCTGGGGTTTTTCTTCATCGTGGTACTATTTCCTTCATAGGTAATTTTAAATTGGACAGAGAGCAAACAATTTTGTGGAGATGAGAGGAAGGAGTTACAGTCCATCACCTCCAAGGGGCTATAGTAGAAGGGGACGGAGTCCGAGTCCTCGGGGACGTTATGGTGGACGTAGTAGGGATCTTCCTACTAGCCTTCTAGTTCGCAACCTCCGTCATGATTGCAGGTTTGCTTTCCTTTCACAACTTATGTTCTTTAACATTTGTATTAGATTTGCAAGTAGTGGATGATCTAAAAAATGTTGCTTCTATGCTTTCATGCTTTTATACCTGTCCAACCGAGACCTGGCTAGACACAGGAATCGCACGTGCATGTTACAATGCTAGAGAATGAGTGCCTAAAGAGTACTGCTGATCTTAGATGCATATTAATACACAATGAGCATTCATCTGCGTGGCCTTGCGGCTTTGTGCCAGTGGACCATTGCACTAGTTGCCACTTAAGGAAAGTTTTACGTGTGCACAAGAGACAGTAGGAGTGATGGAAGAGTTATTCTGTCTCCTTGCGGAGAGAAACTCCACTCAAGTTAACGATGCAACTGGACATTCATGTTGCTGAGAGTGGGAACCTATCCAAAACTAAACTTATAATGATGCAGTATGCACCACTTCCTATCAATAGCTGAATATTTTGGGACCATAAACTTTATGTTTCTTTTTTCATCAGCACATGACAATTATGTAAATGCTATTTGCAGGCCAGAAGACCTTCGCAGGCCATTTGAACAGTTTGGTGCTCTTAAGGACATCTACTTGCCTAGAGACTATTATACTGGGTGAGCATGTCTTTTAGCTGTTGATAGACAAAGTTTGCTGATATGATTTTTTTTAAGTATTTCTTTAAAAAAACTCAAGTGGGGTTTTGCATTTTCTAACTATCTTGTCTTGACATTCATTGGGATTCATGCTGTCAATGGTCTTGTTTGGTATCAATTTCAAAATTAATCCCCTTTCGAAACTGTTGGGACTGATATTATGAGGTTATTTCCCCAGCATTATGTTATTTGTTCTCTCTCCTATCATCTGATTTCCTTCCTACACTGCATCAGAAACTTATTAGCTTGACCCATAGTTTCTTAAACTTTTTAATGTTATCTTTCTTATAATTTTTGGGAAATTCAAATTATGTTTAGCAGTTTGTTTGGTTTCATCGAGCATGCCCTTTAAGCCCCCTGTTCCTCCAAATTTCTTTTGGGTCATCTCTTCATGATATAATACTCATCTGTAATCAGAGGCTGGGTTCATTAATTGAAGTTCTTGAGATTTAACAGTGAAATTAAAGTTTTGAAGACACCAATCAAGTAATTAGAGTCCTTTTGAAGATGATGTTAATGATAGTGAAGATTTGAAGGAAGTTGGGTTTGAATACATTGTGGAGAGGTTCCAAGTCTTGAAGAGTTTCAAGTCATCTTTAAACTGACACTTGCAAGGTCAGCAGTGTGCTTGCTTTTTCATATCATGACCTTCATATAATGGGGATTGTGTTGGTAAATTTCATTGGCAAAAAGGTTTATGGTTCTCGTGCCCGATTCCTTCTTTTGTAGCTGATATGGTGGTACTAATCTTCAATCTGTTTCATTATCATCTTCTTTTGGCAGGGAACCCCGTGGTTTTGGTTTTGTCCAATATGCAGATCCTCATGATGCTGCAGAGGCAAAACATCATATGGATGGTCGAGTCTTTCTTGGCCGGGAGTTGACTGTTGTATTTGCTGAGGAGAATAGGAAGAAGCCAGTTGATATGAGAGCAAGGGAGCGCACAGCCACTAGGCAAGTGTTATCTTTTGTTTCTTTGCTTGCCTGACAGGGTTGATTTTGAGTGACATGAATGCTTTTCATTGAACAGCTATTTTTCTATTTCAGTTGAGATAACTTAGATGGTTGCTGAATGTCATTGTTTTTTTTTCATCTCTTTCTTCCTGTTGTGTTTTTCCTTTCAAGTTGGGTTGGGGCTCAATGATTTGAATTATTTTGTTCAGAAGTGAACCTAAACAAAATCAAAAGATCAGATGCATTTTTAGATTACACTGATTTCAGAATTTGTGGAAAGTACGGGGAAGTCTTTCACATGCCAATCATGCCATGACATGATATAAGGATGTTTACAGGACTTGTATTTTTGAATCTATAAATTGTGTTCATGATTTGTTTTAAAGCTCACTTAGTCGAAAATCTGGGTTGTATTTCACTATTATGTATTAGTCTTCCAAAGTTTTCTGGTTTTATAATCTTCAAAATGTCTCCATTCTGTTACAGGGGTCGAGTTGGTGATAGAAGAAGATCACCTCCTCGTTATTCTCGGTCACCACGCCATTCTCGTTCTCCACCGCCACGCCATGCAACATCCCGGTCTCACAGTCGTGATTATTATTCCCCTCCAAAAAGAAGGCATCCCTCAAGGTTTGCAATTATTACTCTGGTTCTTGTTTTTTTCCTGTAGGAACCCAATATTTGTCTCTTATGGAGGAACCTGTATGCCTTTTGCATCCAAAGCAAATGCATTAGCTGTTCCAAACTGCTTGTGAAACACTGCCAAGGATTCCTTTTTAGTTCTGTATTCTATATCTCCTCCCTGGTTTCTTATTTACTGTACTTATTCAGCCTTTACGCCCCAAAACTGAATTGGCCTGATTGATGTTGGACTATTGATGTAAAAATAGGATATTTTCTGCTACTTCTCACACGTCTTGTGATTGTCTCCCTGAGGCGCATATAGTTCTGGTACTTTTTAATAATTATTGCTCCCTCTTTTATTGTGCACGTCTGACCTTTTGCTTTGAAGCAGATCTGTTTCACCCCGAGAGAGGAGGTACAGTCAAGAGAGGTCATATTCACGATCAAGGAGCCACAGCCAAACTCCAAATAGGGGTCAGATCCGGAGCCCAGTTAGGAGCCGAAGCCGTAGCCCAAGAAAAAGCAGAAGCCGTAGCCCAATTCAAGATGAATATCCTAAAGAAGTAAATGGAGACAAGTCTCCTAGTCCATAATCCTTGCATGGAAACAGATGGTTGTATCACCTGCTTGTCCTTTGGATTATGTTTTTGATGTGAGTGCTGTTCTATCAGATGGTATTTGATCTAGATTTTGTTGGCTTTTGGTTTCAACTTTGTAGAATGCTTTGATTGTTATTGCACTTAATGTTGCGTGGAAGATTTTTAGTTCAAACTCATCTAAAAAATTGTTAATTTAGTTATTTGCTCTTCGAGCCCCGTATCAAAAGATGCTTCATTGCTCCATTATGCAGAATGTTGAGAGGCATTTCATCTGTGATGTGTTGTTCCCTGCAAACGTCCCAGTGATTCAGCTAAGCTGTTTTTTTTAGTGGGGGAGCAGCTGTCTTGGATCTGTCTTTATGGGAAAAGTGTGGTTTCTGCGGGACCAAAAAGTATAAAAAGGGTGATGCTTTTGACGTTTGGTACCCTCAGCATTCCACTTTACAACTAAGCGGGGATATAATTTTCCTTTTCTGCAGTGTCTGGTCTTTATCTAGTCAGATTTGCCATCAAACATTCTGATGTCAAATTCATGTGCTTTACTTCTTAGGGCTCCACTCTGAGATTATTTCGAGATTTATGGAGTTGCATTGACGCTCCCATCAAGTTTGGTTCCCTTGAAAACCTGTTCGAAAGGTATCATGGTAGTAAAGCTTGCTTCTTTGAGCTTAAACTGTGGAATGTCTCTCATCTGGGTTTCAAAATATGAAAATGAAGTAAATGTTCTTTGTTCCTGTTTTTGTCTCTCGCTGCTAATCAAAGCTAACAAAAGGAGCACCACGCCAATCTTTTCATCTTGTAACCTCTTCTCCTTTTACCCACATTCCCTAGCATTTGTTATGGAGGGGGGAGCATAGCTTTGAAACTCAGCCTGGGCTGAGAATTGGATTGGGCCAGATTAGTGGAAAAATAATGTTGTTTTAGTGTTTTTTTTTTTATTTTAAAAAAGGCCTAAAACAATTATTTTTTGTAATGATTTTTTTGTCTATATAAAATATTGGATCCAAGCTATGATTACATTTAGCCCCGGAGGAAATTACCAGTGAATGGCTCATGCTCCCTATAGGCAACATGTATTTAGTGACAACAAGGGACCCATGAAATAATAAGTCCTTGATAATTTGAAAAAATCCAGTTGAAAAGGTCTAGGAATTATTTATTATTTTTTAAAATATTTTTATTTAAAAATATATCAAAATAATATATTTTTTTATTTTTTAAAATTTATTTATAATATATAAAACAATTTAAAAAATTAATTTAAAATTAAAAAAAAAATCAAAGCAGAATTGGTTTATCTTTCTATTTGGTGCTCTAAATAAAATTTTGAATTTGGTAATTATGACAAACATACTCATTAATGGCCACTGGAATTGAATTAAATCCCTTTTACTCTGCTTTTATCACCAGCCTGCCTGTTTTCACAGCCTAAACCGTTTCCCTTTTGACTTTTCATATCCCTTCCAAGCTCATAAAAAAGACTTTTGGAGGGAAAAAAATCACATAAAAAAAAGTCTCACTTTCTTTCTCTTTTCTTGCTTAACCTTCTCTTAATTTAATAATCCTAATTAACATATAATCACCATCCATTTGAGCTGAGAATAAACAATGATGATATCTATGTGATTTGCATTGCCCCATAAAAAAAAAGAAAAAAAGGAACATATTTTTAAGTTGTATAGTAAACAAAAATCGCAAATAAGACGAAACAAGGGACAACAAAGATTTGCAGGGCCTTTTGTCTTTGGTCTTGTTGGCTATCTAACATCGGTCAAGCTTAGTGACAGCAAAGCCTGCCATCAGAAGGTTTCTTTCATATCTGGTAAGCTTCTTATGAAATCTGAACTCATTTTCTAGTGTGGGGGGGGGGGGGGGGGGGGGGACTGTTTGAAAGGGTAATTAATGTATTTAATGAAAGAGTTAACGTTTAGTTAAGTATTCGCTCTAGAGACTGGAAGGATGCTCTTCTGGCTCTTGGTTCTTTCCACAGAAAGATAATGCCTTTACTTTAGTGGGGCTAGTTTGATATCCGTGTAGATTGTCTTTCAGATTCTGTGTGCTAGGTTCAAAAAGGTTTAGTTTTTGGAGTTGATTGTAGCTGTTTTTTTGGTTTTATAAGGGTTTGTTAACTCTCTGAAAGTTGCATATAGGGCTTGGTTTTTTGGAGTGTTTCAGCTTGATACAGTTGGATCAGGTACTGTTTATGGTCTCTTTTCCTGGTTTTCTTATCTGGGTTCTGTGCTATATGATGTTTTCTTTCAAGTTTTGGCATCTGGGTGCTTGTTGTTTAGGGTTTTGGCATCTGGGTTTTTTTTAAGATTTAAGGATTTCTGGGTCTTTGTTTGCTGTTGTGTGGAGTTCTTTGGATTATTGAAGTTGAAATGTATGTCCAAAGTTTGTCTCTCTCCCTTATTCCCTTGAAAGAGCTAGTGTGGGTATGGGTTTTTAATGTCTCTCTCGCAGTCTGGTGGTAAATTTGTACTAAATTCTCACTTAGTATGCGTTTGGTTGCTTGAGATTTGCTGCATTGAGAAATCTCACATATTAAAGGTAGAGTCATTTCTTCTTGTTTACTTGCATCTTGTGCTTGGAATTTGATTATTGAAATGATTGTCCTCTTATTTTCTCATGTGGAAAAAACAAGTTCTGAAAAGTTCATAGACTATGGCCGGCCTTGAATTTGTGTGAAATGAGAAGTTATTTTCCTTGTAAAACTGGACCTATGAGGATGGCCTTGCATCTCTTTGCTTACCTGTGGTTTTATCTGTTTATATTGCTGTTGTCTTTTTTTTTATCTTGTTTGTAAATTTTTCAGCCCAGCTCTAATTTTAGTAGATTTGTCCACCTGGTTCTATGCCTTTTCTCTTGGATGAGAATTGAAGAAAGCAATCTGAATTGCTGTGCACATGACATTTCTTTGATGTTTCAATATGTGAGTTTCAGAAGTCCAACATGTTTGGCTATTGTTTTTCATTTGGAGAATGAAATGGCAATTGTTACTTGTTAGGTAACATATAGTTGGATTTAGATGAAATCTAAGCAAATCCCTGGCTAAACTGGGCTGGTTTGTGATTTTCTTGGTTTGAAATGAACTTTTAATTGGAGTCTTAGGCATCTGGTGAAGTATCACTTTTTCTCTGCTTAAGAGGAGTTGCTATGAATTTGATTGTAGGGTCTTTTGAATGGGCAGAGAAGGTAGGTACATTCTCAGATGATTAGAACTCAATAATTTTCTGATCTATATGAATATATGGACATGAATTCCAAGTAATCTTTTCCGTATGGGTTTTATTTACCACCTCCTTTCCCCTTTGCACATAAACGGTTTTGATTTTCGTATTTGCCTGTGCAACCTATTTTGCTGTGCTTCTTAGTTCTTTCAAACTTTTTAGGTGAGCTGGTTTGCTTGTTATATACCTGGCATATTATCTAGTCCTGGAGGCAATTGATTTACGATTTCTGGGTATCTCCGTGTTTGGAATTTCTGAGTTTCTTTCTTTGTATTGCCAGCTTCAGCTAAACTGTGCTTTCTGGCCATTGGTTTCTTATAACATTTTGCATGTGTTTGCTGAACCTTTTGGCAGTTTAAGGCTAAGAGATAAAAGACGAGAGTATAATTTGTATTGAAGTTTCTTGGATCGGATGGTGCCTGGAAGACTTCTTTTGCTTCTTGTTACCACTCTCCAGTATGCATCAGGTAACTTGGTAAACTTGTTCTGGATCTTTTGCTACTGTCCTTATCAAGGGCAAAGTCAGGATTAGATAAGGAGCTCAATCTGCTTTAGAAATGTTGAGCCCTTACCTTGAGGCCTCGGACTTTCTTGTAGGAATTAAAATGTGAAAACCATGTAGTGTTATTTAGCTTCTTGGAAGGTTTTATCGTAAGATGTGCTAGTTCACTTGATAGTCCTTAGGGCTTGTGGTTTATGTATTATATGACCCAAAAAAGTACAAAAGTGCACTCAGAACTTTTCAAACATATTGTGCCCTTAAAGGATTTATCTATTTTTTCATTATCTTGAACTTTAGTAATGCTTGCGAGGACCTGAAAATTTTCAGTTTCAAAAAGAAAATGTGGGTGAGATAATTCATGTTTCTAGAATAGGATTACCCATCTCACCATTTGTTGCTGAAATCACAATCTTGAATTTGCAGGTGCATTTGTAGGAATAAATATTGGAACTGATGTTTCAAACATGCCATCGGCTCCAGATGTGGTTGCCATTCTGAAAACCAATCAGATTACTCATGTGCGCCTCTATGATGCTGATGCCCACATGTTGAAAGCCCTTGCAGACAGTGGGATAGAAGTGATGGTTGGTGTTACAAATGAGGAGATCTTAGGAATTGGGGAATCTGCATCAAAAGCAGCAGCGTGGATTAATCAAAATGTTGCAGCTTACTTGCCTTCAACCAACATTACAGCCATTGCAGTTGGCAGTGAGGTTCTTACCACAATCCCTAATGTTGTCCCTGTTTTGGTTCCTGCCATGAACTACCTCCACAAAGCCCTTGTTGCTTCAAATCTAAATTTTCAAGTCAAAGTTTCAACCCCTCAAGCCATGGACGTTATCCCCAGGCCTTTCCCGCCCTCAACTGCCACCTTTAATTCATCATGGGACTCTACAATTTATCAGATTCTTCAGTTCTTGAAAAACACTAACTCATACTACATGTTAAATGCATATCCATATTTTGGATACACATCTGGAAATGGCATTTTCCCTCTTGATTATGCTCTTTTCCGATCACTTCCTCCAGTCAAACAGATTGTTGACCCCAACACTCTTTCTCACTATGACAGCATGTTTGATGCCATGGTGGATGCTACCTATTATTCTATAGATGCTCTGAATATGTCTGGAATCCCAATTGTAGTTACAGAAACTGGGTGGCCTTGGCTTGGCGGAGCCAATGAACCTGATGCCACTGCAGATAATGCCGAGACCTTCAATAATAATATGATTCGGCGAGTTCAAAATGATTCAGGACCACCTAGTCAGCCAAAGTTTCCCATCAACACATACATTTATGAGATGTTCAATGAAGACAAGAGGCCTGGGCCTGTGTCTGAGAAAAACTGGGGCTTGTTTTTCACCAATGGCAGCTCTGTTTATACTTTTAGTTTGAGTACTTCCAATCGAATTACTGGAAATAATTCTGATTTCTGCATTGCCAAACCAAATGCGGATCCTGGTAAGTTGCAAGTAGGACTGAACTGGGCTTGTGGGCAAGGAGGGGCCAACTGCAGTGCTATTCAAGAAGGGCAACCATGCTATCTTCCTAATACTTACCAGAACCATGCATCTTATGCTTACAATGATTATTACCAAAAAATGCATCTGGCTGGTGCAACATGTGATTTTGATGGTACTGCTACAACAACCACAGCTAATCCCAGTAAGTCCATCCATCCTTTTCTCATTATTTTTTTATCTTATTTTTCTGGTCTGCTAGTTCCATGCTGGGAACTGCTGGGTTTTCCACCACAGGGAATTTCATTTAGCTCATGCTATTTGATTGTTTTGGCATATTTAAATCAATTGTTCTAGAGCAGTCGCATCTCAAGTCTTGGAAGATGGAAGAATAGTGGGATTTTACCATGTGCTTTTTTGATGAAAGATAGGGTTTATGCATTAAATGCTACTTTACATGATGTCCATGGCTATGCCTTGTATTCACTCCGTACATGTTCTGAGAATCATGTTAATTGAAACACCATAAATAGCTGAAAATGAACTCATGAAGCCAGGAAGTCCAAGCTAATAGTCTCTGAAAATGCCAATAATTAGTGGTGAGTTCTGTTCCTGATAAAACCAGACTTTGGTCCCGCCAAATAGGCTTTTCACATTGCTTTCACTTTGCACCTTGTCCTTTGTCTGATTTTCCTATCAAGAGGGGAGGAAAGTGATGAAAGACATTGCTATTGTAGATCTAGAATTTTTATTGCTTTTGTTCCTTAATCATTTATTCTTATATGGTTTGTTCTTGCAGGTTATGGATCCTGTAAATTTACTGGGAGGTAAGAATCTGAATCTGCTTGTAGTTGATCCATTCTGCTCTAAAATCTCTTTTAGCAATTCACTTGAATTTGGCGTCTTCTAAAGTTGTGAATATCTTGAAACAGTTCAACTACCACTCCGAACTCAACTGGAGGATTCACACCATCTGTGGCACCTGGACCTGTGTCTCCTCAAGGAGGGAGCGGGACTACGAACCTGCAAGTTTTGAGAATTCAATTTGTAATATCATCGATGTTTCTAGCTCTAGTCTTGCTTTGACCCCTAGAGGTCCATTCAGTTTTGCATCTTGTTAGGTGATTTGACTAGTGCTGAAGATGATTACCTCATTGAAAATGATTAAGATGCGTGATGTACACCGATTAAAGAATATATAGGAATGTTCATGTGTTAAATCATTTGGTTCCATTAATTTTGTTTCAGTTCAAGTCATCTTTTTTGTTTTCTAGTTTCCTTCCCCAGCTTCCCCTCCCTCCCCTCCCCCCTCACCTCTGCCCTTTATGCTGCTGCATGTGCTTTAGGGTTCTGTAGAATGTGCAACATTCAAGCAACTAGACCTTCATTTTTTTGCACAATGGGATTATTCAGACCTTCATCCTGTTACAAGTTTTAGAGAGACAGTCTCTTCATGTTGGCGCCATTCTTGAAACAGATGGCTAAAAGCCTTCTGGGAATGGAATGCTTTCTGTCTATGCCAGGATTCATAAGTTGGCTTGCCAATGTCATGGAAACTCAACGGCCAGTTACCTTGAGACATCAGCAGGAAGTGGGTTTGCTCACATGTTGTCGTTTTTGAATCCAAAGGAAAGTTTGGAGAAAGAAACTTATCATTAATGCTCTAATATGGATGTTGATGCTTGTTTTAAGATTTAATTAAGGAGGAACCACACTTCTTCTCTTTTGCAGTCGCGTTGTAGAAGCTAATCCTTGCATGGCAATTGTGATCCCTTGTGGTGCGGTGTGGTGTGGTTTGTTTGGTTTTTATTGCTTAACTTACGTTTGAGAAAAGCTATAATTTGCAGTTCTTTTTAAACCGCATCCACAAAAATTACTGCAAAACAACACACGACGCTGTTAAAATACCAGCTTTGGATAAAAGTATTGAATACCAGACAGCACTACCTAATTCATTTGCAGCAGAAACTTTTTCATGCCCTAGCCAACCACCATTGCCTTATCATTCTTTTCAGGACTCAGGAGTTACTGTTTTGGGTACAGTTCCAAGCACAGTTAAAGCTTGGAAGAGTACCAGCTGTATGGAAGGCTTGGAGTGGACAAAATTAGAGTAATTTTCTCCATTAACTTCAAGAAGGATTCTTTTGCCCTATCAATTTCCTTTACATTCAGATTCTTCACAGCTACATCCAGTTGCTTTCTGATAACAATTTCTGATCTCTTCATGTGCTCTAAAACTTGATGCCTGAAAGGAAAAAAATCTTCAGGGAATGTGGCGCTCTCATTTGTCCCGTTAACACAAGTTACTTGGTAATATTTGCCCACAAGCTGCCCCATTGTTATAAATTGCCTCGCTTGCTGCTGCAAGCATCACCCAGAAATTATAAGAAAAGGGATATATGGATACAAGAATTCTTAGGAACGTATGGAGGTGTGTAACAGGCTGCAGTCCCAGAATCTTGAGCTGATGCCAATAACGGAAACTACCAAACCACGCAGCAGCACTTCTCAATGTTTTAAAACCCAACTAGACCTGATGGGCTGACCTGTAACTTGGCGCCGAGTTACAGGTCAGCCCATCACGTCTAGTTGGGTTTTAAAACAGAATAGTTTTTGTATAAATATATACATATATTTTAAATATTTGATATTTTAAATTATTAATTAATTAAGTTTAATCATCTAAGTGATACCTTAGATCGATGTTGTTACAAAAGAACAACATGCTTTAAACGCATCTACATCAAGAACAAAGAAACCAAGAAAATCAACTTCATGAATAAATGCTATAAGACGACAGCCAACCGAGTCAAATTAATGTAGAAAAAGTAGAACATCAAGTTAAGATGATTATCCCTTAATAAAATAAGAAACCACAGGTATAGTTTATGCACAGTGAAGTATTAGGATGTATAATTTGATGTTTTAAAAGTATTTTTAAAAAATTTTAAAAAAAATTTCTTTAAATTAATTTTGCTTTGGTGTTTTTTATATTATTTTAATGTACTGATATCAAAAATAATTTTTTAAAAATAAAAAAATTATTAATTTGATGTATTTTCAAGTAAAAAAACAATTTAAAAAACAACCTATGTCGTAGAAACAGAATCAAAATATAAAAATAAAAATATCTTCAAAATAGTTTTGGAATGAATTTATTCTTTCATCACAAAAAAATCATATACTTTCTCGATCGTCTTTTTAATTCTAAAACAATAATCCAACATTAAGGAAGCTATTTGCTTGTGGAAGGATAGATTAATTTGTAGAGTCCAAGAGTTTGCTTTTTCGACAGGCTTTGAAGCTTGGTGATCTCTTGCATGGGTTTAATTAAAACATGATGTTGACACTTGCTTATTCAAGAATCTGAACTCAATATTCCAAGCAACATTCAAATTAATTAACAGTGCTGTAACAAAAGATTGAAGAAGATAATCATACTATTTGCACTGCAGGACAGCACTAGACGTTAACCTAAATTTAACCAAGAGGGTAAAAAAGTAGTGAATCTCTTTGCTTGATAGGGTTACACTCTTACAAATAATTTTCTCCTAGGGTTTGAGAGGTCTCGTCGGCTGAAATCTAAATAGAAGAGGAAGAGAAAGAGAAGGGAATAAATAAGAGGAGAAGAGTTCCATTCTGAAGATCTGCCAATATCTATAATCAACCCTAGCTACTTGGTCAAGATTCGTAATGATATTATAACGTGGTGTGGCCAACTTAAAATACCTTTAAATTAATCATAGCTTTAAAAAATATTTATTTAACTCTACTTTTTACCTCAAAACTGCAGAAAAATAAACTTGAAGTAAATTAGAACTGTATGTATTCATAAACATTATCACAATATCGTGGAACACGAAGCGATTGAAAAGAGAGCTGCATGCTTCGTGCCTGCCCGCTGGGTCAATGCTAATGAATCTCTTCTCCAGTGCTAATGATTAATCCCCCCACCTCAAAAATTAGGCAGCTTAATTGCAAGTATAGCTGATGAAAAGCATTAACTACAGGCGTAAAATAAACTTCGAACAAGTGGCGATGATTAAGGAAGATATATAATGATTCATAGATGATCACACGTTTCATTCAAATCTGAATATTTTCCTTTTAGATATAAGATTTTTAAAGAAGAACAGTTTTTCTTAATCTTTTCAGTCAAATATGATAATTAATCACAGATTTTTCAAACCCATTTCCAAAGAAACCTCCACGATTAAATTAAGGTATTAAGCATTGATTCACGGCAAGACTAATATGTTTAAAGAGAATCTGACTGGTGGGGGTAGTGCCGTAGTGCTAGTAGCGTGACATATAGTTTTTTTTTTTTAAAAAAAATTATTTTTAATATAAACATGTTATAATGATGTAAAATATTAAAAAAAATAGAGTAATTTTTTTAAAAAAATCACTAAACACAATTTGAACGGTAAAAACAATAATCAACACTTAAATTAATTATGCATTTGCATGTTAATTAGTATTACGATGAAGAATGATTAGAAATTGAAGGTCTTTTGAAGTATGAAATGATATTTTAGCCACTTGCTAAAAGGCAGGACTTTGGAGTCCAAAAGCTCACCTTCAGTTTCCACGAAAGAGGATGCATAATGATGTATATTCTTGGATAGGTTAGAAGCTGTCAAAGCATGATGTCGACTAGAGAACCATAGCTGAGCAGCCAACCTCATGGAACGTGATCATTCATTTACAAGAAAACATTGCTGCCACATGGTGTCGATAATATATGCACAATATTGTTTTAGTTTATAGATATCCATAAATCTTTTCCTTGAAAAGTACTGCCTTGCCTCACATACATTGGTATATATTCTGAGATCAAAAGTTCTGAGATGAATTAGTTACTAAAATACATGGTTGCTTTGATTTGATGCATGAAAAGATATGATTACTTGTGGGATGATGTCATAATTTTTCAATTTCTCATCTATAAATTTACTGTGAGAAGGCTTTTATAGCATTATTGTTATCTTTCCTTTGTTTTCATCAAAATATATATATATATATATATTCCTAATTTGATTGACAAGTCAATTTAGCCCAATAAGAAAAGTTTGCACTCCATAGTTCTCCTCAGATTCTCACCCATCCTTACAATGAAATACCCAGATATTTTATCTGTCCTTCCTCTGATTAATTTGTTGGCTAAATAATTTGAAGAAAGCTTTGATTGTTCATCTTCAAGACCATTCTTTAACCCTCTCCCATGCATGGACATTAAATTGTCCATACATGGCTGGATTGCATGCTACATGGTATCTGAATTGTCCATTCATCTCCCTTCGTATAAGACATGAATGAGTTGTCAAAACACTGTTGCTAGGTGGAAAAAGGAAGAAGAAAGGATAAGAAAGACAGCCATGAAAAGACAAGAGGAAGATGAACAGACGAGATAGGATCGATTACCTCTTTAGCCGAAACTTGAGAATAAATCAAAGCATCTCTTCATGTCCCCATCTTCTCACATGATTGACACTCATCTAGAAGCAAGTACCATGCTCTAAAGGGTGAAAACAAACAAACAGAAGCTTTGGAACCTTAGCCATTTTATCACCGTAGTTGTAAAATTGGACTAGGAATAAGTTTTTGTTTTTTTTTTATATATTTTAAAAATATTTTTTATTTTTTTAAAATTAATATTTTTTAATATTTTTATATTATCTTGATATATGCTAATATCAAAAATAATTTTTAAATAATAAAAAATATTATTTTGATGTATTATCAATTGAAAAATTTTTTGAAAATTAAATAGCAATTACCACACTTTCAAATACCTTCTAAACACCGAGCTACAAATAAAGAGAGTTAACCCCCAAATTCTTTTTAAAAAATCAAAATAAAATTGTTTTTTTTTTATAAAAAAATTAATAAATTAAAAATAGGTTTCGACGATATCAAATCTGGGCTGACCAAGTTAAATATGTTATTTGCTATATTAAATAAAAACCAATGATCTTATTTGCTATTTCTTTTGGTTCCATTTCATCCAAAAATATTTAGTAGAGGAAAGTTAAGCATATATAAGGGGAAATGAAGTTGCCCCACGATGAAAAACAAAATAAAATAAAAGAAATAATTTTTATTTTTCTTAACTAAGAGGAGCTAGATAACGAAGGTAAACATTGTCCTTCTACTTCTGTAATGCAACAAAATTAATTCATATACTATCAAGCTGTGAATTAATTTTTTATATTTTAAATTATTGGCTATACTAAATAGTAGCCAGATAAGCAATATGTAGCTTAATTATTTTATGATTTTTTTAAATTTTAAAACAAATTAAATAGAAGGTATATAACCAATATTTAGTGCCTTACAGTGGATAGCTCTAGTCATAAACTTGGAAGATCAGTGAAGCAGAATGAATTAGCTACACAGACTCGAGAATTATAGGTGCAAATTAAACTTAAAACAAATAGAAAAATAAAAAAAATATATTACAAGTCATTTTGATTTTCAACCCAAATTAAGAATATTTTAGATATAATATAAAATGAATTTTATTCTATCATTGATAGGAGATTTCTTAGTAAATATTAGTAAAAATTATGAATCCTCAATCCTTATAATTAACAAATTGAGAAATATTTATTCAACCAAATAGTTTGGACTATTGGTAGATTGATGTTAGCGTCTCGTTGTGGATTCACATTGTTTTTCTAATAAAATATTTTGAAGTCACAATCATGTTTTTTTTTTAAAAAAAAAAATTCAACAACTCGGTTTATAATCTCAATCAACAAATAAATTGGCTTTGTAGGACAAAAAAAAGGCATCGTCTGCCTCAACAAAGTGTCATATGGAACTCCTAGATTTCGGCCACTGATGTGGTCGGAAAAATATTATTCATGGTTTTTTTACCTAAAAAACCATTAAGAACCAATTATTGATCCAAAAACCTATAAAACATCCTAGGAGCCTTGTTAAACCAATATATAGCCTCCAAAAGCATAAAAAACCATTCCAAAACTCAAAATTAAAAATCTTCCTGAGCTCAGATATGTTTTTCTAGTCATTTTCAAGGTAAAAAAACACTTAATCTTAACCCCTCTTATCATATAGAACCATTTGACATAAAAATAAACTGTTTTGATGGATGATATTATTGCCAGCAACAATTTTATCTCTTTAAGCTGAAATCCAGCAACCTCTCTCTCTGCTCCATAAAAAAAGACTAAAACATAAGGGAAATGCAGTTTGGTACAAAAATTTATTTTTAAAAAATTATATGGACCTATCACTTGATAGCTAAAAAAGATAAGGGGTGAAAAA
>Ga0325403_1001133_pt1 | contig 21607 bp, 11 predicted proteins | sample PopdelMetagenome_19_FD_205665 | JGI IMG/M metagenome (GOLD analysis project Ga0325403, IMG submission 205665) | Populus deltoides microbial communities from Bellville, Georgia, United States - Xylem-PdKOR-R4 | ecosystem: Host-associated > Plants > Phyllosphere > Stem > Wood/Secondary xylem... | reverse complement strand
CAAAGTCAGGCTTGAGACCAATAAATCATTGAATTAATATACAAGGTCCGACCGAGGTAAACTATAATTTCGAGAGGTTTTATTTAATCTATGCTGAGATTAATTATTATAATCAAATCTTTAAACTGAATGAATTATTTAAACTCCAATTTCCCACTAATGAGTTCTTCTTAAACTCTCTAATTTAATGGAGTTTAATGCTTGTAATATTATAATCAAGAGGTTGATTAGCTCTGTACTCGGAAGGTATTAGAATAATCAATGCGTGGAAATTTGTTCTTCGAAAGTGAGTGGAAGAATTAGACTTTGATTATTCTTTGAGTATTTTTCCCCTTACAGTATGATGACCACTGGCTCTCGTCGTCGTCGTCGTCGTTATCTTATGGCAATTTCATGTCAACAAAATTCAGCTATCGTCCTGTATGGTTTGAATTAACAAGATAGATAATTTAGGTGTTTGGTGTTGATTGGACTGACTTGACTAAATAATTTATTTTATTTTATTTTTCATAGAAAATTAACAAGATAATAAAATCCTTATCTCATCTAGTGCCACGGAGGGTATGCTAACCCGTGTTACCTCTAGACTCAGCTTTTATTTTTATAAAAAAATTCAAATCCTGTATATGGCAGGATCCAAGGCTATTTGGATCCTATTCTGGTAGGATATATTCTGCACGGCAATAACCCAAGGTTATTTTAGGTTCTGTAGTCTGCGAGGTCCAGGTTAGTTAGGTCTTGACGCGATCCAAGCAACACGTGTGTATTGGGGTCTGCTCAGCGCACAAGCAGGCAGCTCAAACATCAAGAATCCCCATGCGGTTTTTTTTCGATAGTAATAACGACTTTTAATTGTAGTAAAAATAATAATATAAATAATACTATTTTTAATTCTAAGAATATTTATAACACAAATAATAATATCTTTGATATGAATACGTTGAATTATAAAAAAAATAATGTAACACAAATAATAATATTTTTTTATATAAATACTTTATATTATAAGAAAAATAATAATATTTACAACACAAATTATAATATTTTTTTATATTAATACGTATAATTGTTGAATATTTTTAATAATACTACACCGCGGGATCACTTTTTATTTTTATAAAAATATCATAAAAAAATATAATATAAGTAATAATACTTACAATACAAATAATTATATTTAAAATTCTAGAATCTTGATAAAAAAACCTAATAAAATTGGATTATTACATAAAATCCATGATCCATTGAGCGTAGATCCACGCCCGGTTGGAATGGGTGTTGATGAGAGAAAAAATAACGTAGGAAGAGAAACACTTGGAGGTGGTTCGTGATGCAACCAGTTGAGCTCGGCAACACTGATAGATGCTAGAGAAGGCAATGGAGGTGAGGAAAAACCGTTAAAAGATTCATGATGAGAAAAATATATTTTATATGAAATATAAAATAGTTATTTCATCATAATAATTATTACTTAGAAGATAATAATAATAATAATAATAATAATAATAATGATAATAATAAAAAAATATCATCAGATTATTAGATTATTAGAGTACTATTGATTTTGCATCCAAAATATTTTCTACATTAATTTTACTACTAAATTATTTAATTTATCAAATTATTATATATATTTTTTATTTTTTTTCCGAGCGTGCTTCTATGGAAACACACACATCACTCACTCCGTTATTCCTTTCTTGGGCTCACGTCTTATTTGTGGCCCAAATACCGAATCCTGGGCTGGGCCTAACAGCCAAGAAAAACGGGCTCTTCGATTAAACAGATAGAAGAGAGGAGATCCACGTTTCGTTTCGCTTAAAAGTATCAGAGATCGGAACATCTTTCAAATTCAATCCAGCAGGCCAGGGTTTAAGCAGAGAGGAGACTCTCACCATCATCACATTGCATCACCAGGTGCTTTCTCTCTTAAGACCTCTCTATTTCAGCTAAACCTGCAAAAAAACCCTAGACATGAACTAATTTTTTGCTATGTTTCGAATCAAATCACATTCTTTGATTACCATTGAGATTGACTTTATGGGATTTGAGCTAACTTAATTTTAGTCCTCTTTTAGTTTAAGAAAACCCAAAAATATTAACCCTAGAAATATTGCATGCATTTTTTCTGTCATTTTACTGGTGTTTATCTCTTATAATTTCTTATAGTTATTTAGTTGTTGAATATGAGAATATGTAGTCTGGAAGTGATGTTTGTTTCCATTAAGCATTGCTTGTAGTGTTGTTGAAGACAAGAGAGAAATATGGAAAGGTGATGGATTGATTATGTTTCAAGAAAATGTTGCTATTAGTTTTTATCCCAAAATCTCCTTAGAGCCGTTGTTCTTTCTGGTCAATGGTGCTAAGCAGTGAGCTTCCACTGTGTTGCTGCTTTTCGCCTGCGTTGTTTTAGAAATAAATTCATGTTTCTGAAGAATAACACTGATTTAGTTTGCTGTTGGAGTCTCTATTTGGGTATTCAAGTTGATCCGTAGTGTGCATCTCATTATTTTTGCTTCTTGTGTGATTCATTTCCATTGCCACAAATTACATGTTACATGTCTCTGAGGCCTTGACCAGCTCTATTTTTCTCTAGCTCGTTCTGTCTTGTGCCAACATGTGACCTTGTCACTAGTTGAATTTCATTTGATACAACTGTTATGTCTTTCATTGCACTCATGGGATTTTTTCAACTTCTGAAATTTACACAGCTCCTTAGTCTTTTGCCCTACCTAGTTTGCAGTTGCAAACAGATATTCAAAACAGCATGCAAAAAGAAACATGGAAGAGCCTAGTCATAGTCTTTCGATGGGTTAAATATGGTTTCTATCAGTTGTTATTAATGTATAGCACTGATCTTCTCTTTTCTCTTGGTTGATGAGATGGGTGATTCTTGCTGTTCACTGGCAAGCTGTGAGTTTTGGTTGTGTTGCTTTGAGCATTATCTGCTTCAACATTTATGATTCGGACAGTTGTATATTGGAAATATTTATGCTACTATGCTTGTTGAAACTTTGTACAGTACAATGCTTTGTATTTAGGTGTTAGAAGGGGGTTTTAGTTCAAATCATGTTATCTTTGTGTGAGATTCATACCCATTTTGCAATTTCAATTTTGGTGCTTAGCTCCATTTCATTAGGTCTGCATGAAATATGCTTCAAGGCTCTGGCCTCCCCCTGGGAGTCATATATATTTTTTTCACTGCCTTGATTCTTTTATCATATGCTGACATGTGATTTTGCCTGTAGTCCCACTTCAGTAGGAGAATGGTTAGCTTGTGTTTGATGTGGTATGCTTTTTGTTGTACTTTCTTAGCTTTTATCACCATTTTTGAAATAAGAAAGAAAAGAGGATTTTTTCAAGTTCTGAAATATTTGTAAATCTTAGCTAACAGTGCCATAAATCTAGTCCTTAGGCCTGCCTGGTTTGTGATTTCAATTAGAAGTTTCTCCTATTCCATATTGCCTATTTTCTTTGGCATGGATAATAACTTTAATTTTGTATTCCAATTCAGGATTTTAGTCCTTTGAGATAACAGAAGTCAAGATGCAAGTTGTTCCTAGAGAGGGTGAAAGTGCTTTGTCCGTCTCTGGTCCAAGGCCAATGGAGTGGTCTACTGTTCTATATGCAGGGCCACAAGGACCTGGAAAAAATGGAAAACAGCATAAATCTAGCTTGGAATCACCTATCATGCTACTCACTGGTCACTAGAGTGCTGTATGTAGAAGTTCAATCCAGATGGAAATGTCATTGCATCAGGATCTCACGACAAGGAAATTTTTCTATGGTACATTCATGGGGAATGCAAAAACTTCATGGTTATGAGAGGGCACAAGAATGCAGTTTTGGATCTTCACTGGACTACTGATGGGTCCCGGATAATATGAGCCAGTCCTGACAGAATTGTCAGGGTGGGATGTCGAGGCTGGAAAACAGATAAAGAAATTGGCAGAACACTCCTCTTTTGTGAATTCATGCTATGCTGCCTTTCCGCAGGGGGGCTCCACTTGTTGTAAGTGGATCTGATGATGGAACTGCAAAACTTTGGGAGATGCGCCCAAAGGGTGCCATCCAAACATTTCCAGATAAATACCAAATCACAGCTGCCAGTTTCTCTGATATATCAGATAAGATATTCACAGGTGTTATAGACAATGATATTAAGGTAAGGGACATCCGCAAGGGTGAAGTGACCATGACACTTGAGGGCCATCAGGATATGATTACAGGTATGCAGTTGAGTCCTGATGGCTCATATCTGCTTATGAATGGCATGGACAACACAAGCTCTGCATTTGGGATATGCGCCCCTTTGCACCACAAAATCGTTGTGTGAAGATTTTTGAAGGGCACCAGCACAACAACTTTGAAAAGAACTTGTGAAAATATAGCTGGTCACCAGATGGAAGCATGGTTACTGCTGGTAGTGCAGATCGCATGGCTTATATATGAATCTGTCAATGAGTGTGTCTTCCACCCTACTGAACCTATCTTTGGATCATGCAGCAGCGACAAACAGATTTATCTTGGGGAAATCTGATTACTATTTTGTCAGTTTGCTTAAAATGAGTTGTTAGTAACAGTGAGGATATTTCGGGGCCTGCTTGTGAGTACCCAACAGAAAGATTGAACAGGTTGTAATGATACTATGTTACATTTTACTGAACTTTCTCATATCCTGCTGACATGTTTGCAGTTCTTTTTTGCTTGTTGGCCATCTTTTCAACTGAAGTATGTACGAATGAATCAATTAGCTCAAAATGTATGTTCGAGCAATATGCCTGGTGAATGTTTGTTAGATACGAAATTAAGTTACTGAACTTGTACTCTTTGATTTTGAAACAAGTTTCCGACTATGTTCATTGTCCTAGCACGGTTATATTGGTACGTCAAATTTTCAACTATTTTTGTCTTGTTTTCAACTATTTTTGTGTTGATTTTCAATTTCTTTTTGAAAAATAAATAAACCCAAAAATATGTTTTTAGTGTCTCGGTAGCCAAGAACATGCTTGAAAATGTGGTAACATGTTTGAAAATGTGGTAGTGATTATTTTTTAAATAATTTTTTATGTTGAAATACATATCAATGATGTTTTTTTATTTTTAAAAAATTATTTTTAATATCAACACATTAAAATAATTAAAAATATACTAACTATATTAAATTTTAGTATATGAAAAAAAAAATTGATTTTTTGGAGAAACGGTTTCTAATTGTAAGACCAAGCCTCCTGTCTTGCTTTGTGAAAAAGAAAGATGGGAGTTGGGGGGTTTTGTGTAGATTATACAAAACTTTACGAGATAACTGATATACAAAGAAAAACACCCTCATATTATTGAATCTGCGACTTCTACAGTTCATTTCTTAGGAAGCATTAGATGACTACTTTTTGGACTAGATATTTCTGTGTTCAATGCGTCGCAACAATTGATTTGTTGGCTCCATAGAAAGACGACAATTATGTTTCAAGCTATGGTAAGGAATGTTACCTGCTCGAAGGTGAATTAATCATGACGGTTGAAGACCAAGATATGATAACAGGTATGCAGGGAGTCCAGATGGCTCTTGTCTGCTTAATGGATAGACAACATGCTTTGTACTTGGGATATGAGCTTCAAGATTGTTGCGTGAGGGGTAACCTGCACAGCTCTGGAAAGAACCAACTAAATTGTAAAATTCTTTGGGAATATTTCTTGTAAAATTATCAGCATTGCTATTTTTTTACCAATTTCATTTAAATATTGCTATTGGGTTAGTAGTTCAGCTCAATAAACTTAACTGGCATTAACTTCAAATCATATCACAACGTTAAAAGTAGCCGTTGCAACTAGTCAGCCCACTAGCATTGCTGGTGACCAATCAGATCATAAAAGGAAAACTAGCCGTTGGCAAACCCTCTTTCAACGGCCATCACCCTGCTGCATGATATATATGCTTAGATATCCCAATATCCCCTTCAACAAATTATCTCAATCTTCAAAACCAGTCCCCAGTTACAACAGATCATCAAAAATCTCAAATGGGTCTCATAAACAATCACAAATCTTGCCCAGTGACTGAATCCCACCACTCACTCCACAAATTCTTCGTTATATGCAACTACATTCTCTTATGTGCAGCCTCTAGTTGTATATTCCTCACTCTTTCTCTCCGCCTATTCCCTTCCCTCTGCGGCTTCTTTGTCATTCTCCTCCACGTGGTCACCATCATCGCAGCTGTATCGGGCTGCTCTGCGACCTTATCTGGGTCCAACAAATGGTATGCAGCTCACATGGCCAGCACTTCTCTAACAGCAATATTTCAAGGATCAGTTTCTGTCCTTATCTTTACTCAAACCGGTGATTTCTTGGGCTACTTGAAGTCTTATGTAAGAGAAGAAGACGGTGCTGTAATCTTGAAGCTGGCTGGTGGGCTTTGTTTGTTGATTTTTTGCCTTGAGTGGGTGGTTTTGGTTCTTGCTTTCTTGTTGAGGTACTATGCTTTTGTCGAAGGAAATGGGAATAGTGCTGGCGATGGTTCTTTTGATAGAATTGGGAAGGTTTGAGAAGAAGGTTGTGAAAAACTGGCCTTTGGCCCTTGCGATTTCAGAGACGTTCTAGTAATTATGTGGATTTGATTTGTACTGTACCAATCCTATTCTTTGTAGTTTTGGTTGTGTAATTCATGTTTGTAACAATCCTATTCTTTATTTGTTAAGAGAAAATTTTCCTATTCATTTCTCTGGTAAATTACTAATTTGCTTTCTTTTCATCAAAATAGTTCTAAGCCAAATTACTACATCATAAACACGAACCAAAAAGATTTGCCCACTAATTTAGAGGATCCCTCTTGGCTTAATTGGTCGATTATGGGGGCTTGACTGTGGAGCCTTTTGCTCATTCTTATTGCCCCAATTGAAAAACTCTTCTCCTTAATTGTATAATAATGTCAATTTTTTTTTTGGCATCCATTATGCATTTTATACTCACAGTTTTTTAATACCCAATATTTTCGAGTTAAGTTTCTAGGAAGCAAAGTCAATATTTATCACACCTTCGTGGAATTTGAGACCACTTGCCATTTTTGTCAAAACTACAAGAAGAGGATTAAACACGGAATGATAAAATTGAGTAAAAAAATGTTAAAAAAATTAATTACGGGTTAATTTGAGTTAGTATAATAAATTTGTAAAACGTGTAATAAGGGTTGAGTTAATCTAAGTTAATCTGTTAAATTTTATGGTCTACGTCATGAGATCAGGATAACTCGATATAAAAGAAAACAAAAAAAATCAGGAAACCCACTTAAAAAAAAAACTAACGTCGAATGATGAAATAAAAAAGAAAATAAGTAAAAAAAATTCAATGTCAACTCGCGCTAACTTTTTAGACTCATGACCTAAATCATTAGACTATAAGTAATATATATGAAAAAAATCATGAAGTCTAATTCTCAATCAATTAAATGTTGAAGGATAAAATTAAAAAAAAAATAATTAGACAAAAGGATCCAAAACAAAAAAAATAACAATTAAAAGAATAAGGATCAAAACTGAAATAAAAAATAAATTAGAGGATAACTATAAAATTTTGATCAAAAGATTAAATTGAAAAGAAAAATCATTTTAACAAAAGGACCCAAGAAAAAAATATCAAAAGAATGAGGACCAAATTGAAAAAAAAATACTATATCACAAATAGAGATTGAAGGATTAAATTGAAAACAAATTAAAATTTTGCAAACGGGTCAATACAAAAAATTAGAAATAAAAAAGAATAAGGACCAAAGTTGAAATGTCAAAAAATAAGATGACAACTTTGAAATTTTAAATGGCCAGCTTGAATTTCAAGAGAATAAGAGACAAAAAAAAAAAACACTATCAGTTACAAACAGCCCACTACTATTGCCACGTGCCGCTCTATTAGAAAGAAGATGGCGCGAAGATTCCAACAATATAGCGGAAGGGTCATAAGACTTTTGTCGTCTCCCATGCAATAACAACTTTTCAATTAAATAATATTATATATTTATTACAAAACTAAATTATCTTAGTTCAACTTGATAATAACTAAAAAACCATAATAAAAAGACAAATAAACCCTTAAACACAAGGTATAAAATTTTGTTTTTAAAAGTGATTGAGTTATTTTATTGTACTTAAAAAAATAAGATGGAAAAACCTTAGATGCTAGGTTTTAAAATTTTACTTAAGGGTAATTTAGATATTTAACTGTATTTAAAAAAAAAATTCTACACACAATCAATCTAAAAAACAAAGGATAAACCTTGAAAAAAGACCGAATTACCCTAACACCAAAGCTATTATTTTTTTGTTTTTTGAGAAAGGCAAAGTGATAATTATATTATTTCTAGTGAATGATATGTGTCTAAAGTGTGTATAATGAATCTTTCTTCTATTTTTTTTTCCTTCTATAATGCATTCATATTATTTTTGTCTTGTTATAATGTGAATTATTATTAAACCTAGTCCGGTTTAATAGATTAATTCAGAACTTGAATTGAGCTTATTTTAAAAACATAGAGTGAGAGTTATTTCCAATCAAAACATAGTTTGATATATATATATATATAACTTTTTTTTTTAAATTAAAAAAATAAATTAACCTCTAGAACCTATAACTCATCACTTGGATCGAGTCATGAATGAGCCGGGTTGATTTAATAACTTCGATAACAATGGCGTTGGTCATTTTCCGAAAAAAATATCAAATGACAGAATGCTTCGATGCATAAAAAGAAATGAATTTGGTCGTAATGCTTATCACAATTCCGAGTGAAAGAATACCTTCACACATCCTATCGACAACAACAGCAACATAAGCAACACGCAAGTCAAAACACAACAAAGATCGTTAAGCAAAGAGTCCAGACTTCTTGTTCTCTCCCTCCCTTACCCAAAAAATGGCGTCCTCCTCGTCTCTAATGATGAATCCGTTGACCTCACCATTCTACAAACCCCTAAAACCAGAGTCTCTCCTCTTGGCGGGCCCTACAGCATCACCAACAGCAACTCAACTGTGGTTGCTGACACAAAACAAGAAGCTCAAACAGAAGCCAAAGTCAGTGTCTTACTCTGCTTCTTCTTCGTCTTCTCCTGTGGTGTGCAAGGCAGTGTCTGTTAAGCAACCAGAGACTGAGATTGAAGGTCTCAACATTGCCGGGAATGTTACTCAGGTAAGGCTTGGTTGATTCTTTTATGTGATTTCTAAAGTGGGCTTTCTTTAAAGTCTACAACTTTTATTTTGTAGTTTATTAGAATGGGTTTTAGTTTGATTCTTAGAGGAGGTAAATGCAAGTGGTTTTTAGAGTAATTTAAGGGATCTGTGAGGTGGGTTCTGTTTTAAGTTTATTTAAAAGAGTGTTGATTTTCTTGATGTCAGTGGTTATTGAAATTGGTTTTGGAGTAAATTAAGAGAATTCTGATCTGGGTTCGTGTTTTTCCTTGAGAATTGAACTTAACGATGAAAAAGGATTTTACTGTAAGTGGCATAATCAAGTGTATTTTGCAATGGTTTATGGGAATTGGGGAATTTGGTTGGCTTTATTTGTTTGGAATTTGAGGTTGAACTTGGTTAATCATGGAAATTTGCTCAATGAAATGCTGTTGCTGTATGGCCCGTGGGATTATAATCTGTAATCATTTCAATTTGAATTGGAGAACAGCTTTCTCTCCCTGCATTCCAGTTAAATGTGCTATTCAATTTAATTTTCTCATGTTGTTTTGTGCTTCACATGTATCGCAACTAGAGTTGACCTCTGGACTTTGTCTATACTCTATTTTAATAAGAACTCGGTTGTTCCTTACGATAAATTTCCTTATTTTAGTTCTTTTTATATCGTATTTTTTAATTATCAAGCATCATATGAATTTTCATTACTTTTTTTTTTTTTACTAACTTATCATTGCTGCTTGTGAATACGGGCCAACTAAAAGCTCTTAGTTTACTGGTATTTGTCAATTGCTTTGTGATGCAGCTTATTGGGAAAACTCCTATGGTTTACCTAAATAATATCGTAAAGGGTTCTGTTGCAAACATTGCTGCCAAGCTTGAGATCATGGAACCATGTTGCAGTGTCAAAGACAGGTGAGGATGGTGAAATCGCAAGTCTAAGAACTCAAAATTTTGCAATATCTTTTATCTTGCATAAACATAATTAGCAAGCTTAATGATTGGATGAAAAGGTAGAAGCCACAGTAAAATGTCAAGCATAATCAGGTGAAATATTCCTGAAATCTGTTTAAACATCCACAGTTCATAGTCAATTAGCGGATGATTCTATTAATTGAAGTCTGAATTTGCACACTTTATGTTGATATTTGACTTTGTCCCAGATCTCTTGGGATAGGACTGCAAATATGCCTGTATCCTCATTAGCGTTTCTCATATTTTGTCATTGTTTCTTATGTTGGGTTTCAGGATAGGTCATAGTATGATAGCTGATGCTGAGCAAAAAGGACTTATTACTCCTGGAAAGGTAATAAACCTGTGCATGCATCTGGAAATTGCAATCCGCTGTGGAGTTCTCAGCATTGATTTTTGCCTCTTTACATTTTGTTTGCTTAGCTCAGATGTGGTACATCTTGCGAAAGATAGTGAAAGGTGCATCCAAACTAGTGGTTATTTACAAATTTTATATGCATGAATGGTTTGTTGCAAAGTTTGACCAGACAGAACAATGGTTAAATCTTTGTTTAATTTCATGTGCTCTCTCTGTTGTGGGATCATTAAAGGGTTGGGTTATCCTATTGCATTGGGATGAGACTTGATCAATACTCTTTATCAAAATGCATGCTTCCCTTGCATAGCACTTACATTTACACAAGCAAGTGGGCATCTTTTGAAGACGGGTACCTGTGTCGATTACTGGTCATGTACTCTATCTAGCTATGTGTGCATTTCAAATTGTAGTCATTTTCTCTAATTTTTCTATGTTCAATTGATGTGCTGAAACATCTACTTGTTAATTTGACCCTTTTGAATTGTAATAAATATTTGTTCATATGTTTATAATTGTGGTTTCTTGCACAAGCACAAGCCACATTTGAATTATTTCATTGCATCATTATTATGGACCAAGCGTGGTAGATCGGTAACTCTATAAAATATAGTGGCTCTTGCATGGATCTTTTAATCATTCCAATGGAATTATTCTCTGTTTTCAGAGTGTTCTTGTGGAACCTACAAGTGGAAACACAGGCATTGGCCTTGCATTTATAGCTGCTTCAAAAGGATATAAACTCATCTTGACAATGCCAGCATCAATGAGTTTAGAGAGAAGAGTTCTTTTTAAAGCGTTTGGAGCTGAGCTTGTTTTAACTGATGCAGCAAAGGGCATGAAGGGTGCAGTTCAGAAAGCTGAAGAAATTGTGAAAAGAACACCCAACGCTTACATGCTTCAACAATTTGATAATCCTGCAAATCCTAAGGTTACTGAAGAGTTTTGTCCATTGATAATCTGTCTACCTGAGGATCTTTATTAAAATTCACTGATTTATTCCTGTTGAGTCAGTTTCTATTGTTTGCTGCTATCATGTGGGCATGGTTTCATCTGGTCTGCACTAACCCAGGGGGAGGGAAAGATCCCTAATCATGAAAGAAGGAATTTTTTTCCTTGGTTGGACACATCTTTCACATTAGAATTCTTCTTAGATCCTCGGAGTTGTGCAGTTTTTAATTGAACCTTATGCAGTTCATGATTGAACCTTATCACAAATTATCTAGTTATTGAAAGACTCCATTTTGTTTGGCCATGGACTTGATTCTGTGGACACCTTCCTCGAGAGAACTTGTAGAATTTGAATGGGGAGGCACATAGATCCAGAAACCCAAAATTTGGATTTAAATGAATGTTCTATTGCAGATACACTATGAAACAACTGGACCAGAAATCTGGGAAGATACAAGAGGCAAGGTAGATATTTTTGTTGCTGGTATTGGAACTGGTGGTACCATTTCTGGAGTTGGTCAGTTCCTCAAGGAGAAGAATCCCAAAATTAAGGTACTTGTATTTCCTGTTAAGCATTGTCAAATGACATTCCTTGAACAAAAAATAAAAGAAAAAAGAAAAGGACAAAAGGCAAACCATATGTGAACACCATTTTCTGTTGATACCCTTTTCAGCTTGTTGACCAACCAAATTTTAAACTTCATAAAGCATGTAAGATGGAGTGAATTCCAAGCATATGTGCTGTAATTTGGTCATCTGGTTGGCAGAGAATTGTGTTCAAGAAGAATTTTGTAATATGTACTGTTTTATGTGTTGTTTCCCATTTAACATTTGAATAAATTAGGTTATTGGTATAGAACCTTCAGAAAGCAACATTCTCTCAGGTGGAAAGCCTGGTAAGTAAATTCTACTCACTTCCAATTTATTGTGATAGGTTCTACTATTTTTAACAATTAAAGGACTGTATATTATTTAATTAAAAACGCAGGTCCTCACAAGATTCAAGGGATTGGAGCTGGTTTTGTACCAAGGAATTTGGATCGAGATGTGGTTGATGAAGTAATTGAGGTTGAAATCTAATCATTCTTTTGTCTCACAGTTTGAATCTCATTATATATAATTAATTGATTGCCCAAGTCATTTGGACATTGATTACTGAACTATGATAAATCACGTTGTATCATTATGGACTGTGATGTGAGTTGGTAGGCATATAAAATCTTAAATTAAAATTTGATACATACATGTGTGCTAAAGAACCACTCAACCCCAGCACTCAAGCAATGAGGCCACAAAAATGTTTTGTATTGTACTTAAAAAAATATGTGATATATAGATGATGCTTTGCTTGTTTGAGAAACTGCATCGTGTTTTTAATCTTGATAATTAGTAACTTCATTCATTAGACATGTATTGCTGCTGCAAAATCTTAGTTTCCCATCATACAAAATCATTTTTTATTTTTATTTTTTATCAATGAACAACCATGTTTGTGTGTTATATTAATTGAATAGGATTGGTTTCTTCATCCTGCAGTATAATTATAGAGATGTGACCTATTTATGAACTTAGATTAGAGCACAAGCGTATTCCCTTGGTGGTTCCTGCTGAGCTTGATATATCTATCAAGCTAACAATTTTGATAGCACTTCCGTTTATTTGTTCGTGGGACAATAAGTGATTGCATGCATATTTAGCGTTGACCAAACCCATGCCCACCATGCCTATGCAGCTGAACTGCTAGTTTGTTTCTTTCGAAGGCATCAGTGTATGTTTTAAAATGCTGTTTAAATCCCTTTTTGCACTTACAGTTGGTTATTGCATTTACCCATCTTAATTCTCACTGCTGGTTATTTGGCAGATATCAAGTGATGAAGCTGTTGAAACTGCAAAGCAAGTGGCGCTCCAGGAAGGCTTATTGGTTAGTCCTTTCAATCTAACTTTAACCCATCTGAAACAAAAGCAAAGTAGAATTTCCTCTGAACCCCAATTGCATTGCATGTATATCCACACGCATGCAAGCCCTAAAAGTAAGTTTAAAGCTAATATGTGAGACAAGAAAAATTGATGGACTACTAAATCATTGTTCACCTTAATTTTATGAAATGATTAACTACATCGCTTTCTTTGCTATCAAATATACTTGGCCATTAATTATGCTTTGCTTATGAATTTGCCACTTACCACATCCTGCTCCTTCTCTGTTATTTTTCTGAATTATGAACCAAGTCTTCTGTTTTCACAAGTGATGCATGAGTCCATCCCAAGACAGACTCTGGTAACTAATATGTGGGATGTTATCATGTACCTAGTCTTCATGATGAGAAGTGCTAGCACAGTGTGCTGCAGCTTCTCCTTTTTCTTTCTACTAGTGATGATATACCACTACTTTGTTCTAGTTTAAGCTCTCCTTTTCCCTGTGACCTCCATCCTACTCTCTCCCTCTCTCTCTCATATTCATTGCGTGTTTTTTTTTAATACACAATTTGATGAATGCTTTATTACTAGGTCGGCATATCTTCTGGAGCAGCTGCAGCTGCTGCAATTAAGGTCGGAAAGAGACCTGAGAATGCAGGGAAGCTGATTGCAGTAAGTCCTTTCAAATAGATTGTAATGGATTTGAAGTTTTAATTAGTATTGTTTTTCCTGTACCTTTGAAAAATAACCACCTTTCATGCTTCAAAGTAGCCTACCTTACAAATTGGCTGAAATATTTGGAATGTGGGGTTTGATGGAGGCCCTGCTATGAAAGGGAAAAATGGTAATGGAACTTTTTTACATGTCATGTCTCTTTCCGAAAGGAGTTATTGCATATTGAGCAACATTTATGAAAATAAGAAGACATTCCAAGTAACTTTTGGGAACCTGTAGTTACATATTCAATATAATCCATCTACACCAATAAAGGCGCCACGAAAGTACTACCAGGAAGCTTTGGAGACTGGAATATTCTTAAGAGTTTTGCTTGTTACACTGGATTTCATGCAATTGTAGTGTCCACTGGCACAGAAACAAACAGTTCTAGATAAATTAAGGTCAAAATGTGAGTGATGCTAAGAAATTAATGGCTGTTGTCAAGTGATTTGTTGATGCATAGAAGTTTCAGAGTCACATTGGACCCAGAGTGACAAGGTAGTGACATGCATTTATTGGTGTGATTCTAGCTACTGTTTTAGTCATATTTGATTACTCCTACTAAATGGACCTCCCCTGTTTTTGGTGTGTGAAATTTAAGCTACAGGGGGGTCGTACTTTTATATGCATTGCCTGTGCCAGACGAACTCCCTTTTCTTTTTATGCTCTGGCACCTTGGAGGCATGAGTTTATGAATTGGAATGATTTCTATGATGATTTGTTTAACCTTGGTATTTGATGGATGCATTCATTCAGTATACTGGTTTGACCATGTTTTAAAGATGCTAATCCAATGTAAATTAATTGCTGGGGGCTAATTGATTTGGCCAGTATTCTTGTTTTGGCCATCAACTTGTTGGGGTCTCGTAAACACCTTCCAATTGGAAAAAAAAAGGATAGATCCTCGACCACTTCACTAAAACATACTAGTTAGTTTATACACAAGCAACTGGCTTCCACTATCTTCACTTTTTGACATCAACAACTAGAAAAGCTAGTTTGCTTAGAAATCTGAGCCTGTCATCAACCACTTCTAGACATGCAATTCCCCTTTGCCGTTAGCACTTAAAAGTAGTATGAATCATAGAATGTGCATTTCTACCTTACTGTTGTTATTCTTTTCTTGAATTCCATACACGTGAACTGATTTCATATTGTGATGTTCCCAGGTTGTGTTTCCAAGCTTCGGCGAGCGGTACCTCTCCACTGTTCTTTTCCAGTCAATTCGAGAAGAATGTGAGAAAATGCAGCCTGAGCCATGATACTCTCCTAGCTTTTGTTTGTTTTATTCCTTTTTCTTATCCGTTACACATAAAAAAAAAATGTTTTCCTTTCCATGTCTCCTGCGTGCATCATTGATTGGATCTTAGCTTAACAATCTTCTATTGTAACTGGTCGTAGAATGGTTTTTACACGTTTTTGTTGAACTTTTGAAAGGGGAAAATATATTGAAATTGGAAATTTTAGATGTGCTTGTGCCACCTGAAGCTAAGTTGATTGGTGTTCTGAGAGAAAGCAGGTTTGCCATTTGGAGCAAAGTCTGAAGCTCTTTGGTTGCTAAACGCTAATCCAGCCAAAGTTATGATATTATACAGGTTTTTTTAACCATATAAATCCTTCTTGCACCTTAAACAATTATAATTATGGTTAGTGCCAGTGATGTGCGACTGACATTGGAGTTGAAAGTTTAAAGCCATTGAAGGTTGAAATGGTGTTCATGGGGCAACTGCTTTTCCATCCTTTTTATCTTTTTAGTTTCTGGGATCAAAACGTGGCATATTTTTAATGATTATTTCACTTTCTTCAACTTATTTATTTATTTATTTATTCAGCGACGACGGTTGGAGAAGGAAATGGTGGAGGAGCCATAGTGTGTGTTCTGCCTTTTTAATTATTTCTTGACATGGAAAATTTATATTTGCATCAAGACAAACAATTTTAATAGAGGTTTCAAATTAGGAAACGTATTATATACCTTATATAATATATATTTTAGTTTTGATTGATGTGTAAATTAGTTTTTAGAAAGTATTTTTATTGTCAACAAAAATATTATAACAAAAATTAATTAATTTAATCTATAGTTTATCTCCAATGTATCCATCCATCAATATATTTTTTTTTTCAAAATTAATGGTGATATGTATTCTATATGATAATTTAGTTTGCAACTTAGATTTATGTTCGTGTGCTATTCCGTGGGCCAGAACAATTTTTTTTTTTGTCAGTAAAAAAGAAAATCTAGTCAATGCAAGGGTATTTTAAAGAAGTAAAAAAAAATTCAGCTCAGGGTATTGGATTGATCTAAACGAAAAAAAAGTTTTTATGAGAACCTAAACAAAAACAACTAAAATGAAAAAGAGATGAAGCTTATATTCTAGCTAATTCAATGCAAAATAGTAAAATTAAAAAAAAAAAGAAATAAAAAAATAACCAAGTTGACTAAAGTGAGTATGTCAAATCTACAACTTAGATTATGATACTGAGATAAGCCAATAAAAAAAAATTTGATGAAGTTCAATTTCGAACAAATCCAATGTAGAATGATGAAATCAAAAGAAAATTCAAATAAAAAATGGATCCTAAAAAACCAGCAAAACAGATAAGCCCACCAAACTATCCCCAACCTGGATCATGCAAATAAGATAACCTAATAGAAAACAAACCGGAAAAAATTACGAAGCTTAATTCTAATACAATCGAATGTTGAAATATGAAATAGAAAAAATATTAATTTTTTAAAAATAAAACCCTAAAAAAACCGGAGTAAACCCGGGCTAACCCGCCAAACTCAGAGTCCAGGTAATAAAATCAAGAAAATCGAATAAAAAGAAAATCATGAAGCCCATTTTTTTTTATAAAAATCCAACGTGAAATGATGAAACTAACAAAGAAAATTAGTGTAAATAAAAAACCCTCAATTTCACAAAAGGATCAAAAACTAAAAATAACAATTAAAAGAATGATGATTAAATTTAAAAAATAAAACACTACCAGAATTTTTAGATTTATTGATGAAAATTTATGTCGGTATTTGACTCACAGGCTGTCGATATGAATTTTACCGATGAGCTCATGAACGAAAATACTACGTTGGAAAAACTCTCGTCATTAATTTGTAGTCTGTCAGTAATAATTTTACTAATGGATTTACTTATGGCAAAAACATGCTATTTTTTTTTACCTTCTTTATTCAATCGGTATTTCCATCAATAAATATAACATATCACTGATAGAAAAACCGTATGTAATTCTATCGGTTATTTTTTTTTTCGTCAATATTCCCCTCGATGAATTTTACATATAACCATCAAACAAATAGTTTGTAATTCTAGCGGTGAGTAAACAATGACAGTGATATTTACAGTAATTATTTTTCAACTCTCTTGAATAATTTAAGCATATCGTTCTTCGTGTGCAAATCAACACAAGTATCTCTCCATGAATTTTTTTTGTAGAAGATGCATTGTTACAACATTTGGATTGAGAAACTTTTTATTTTTATACTTCTTACATGAATATCTAATATCGTCTTCACTAATATCTCTCGGATTAAATAGTGCCTAATTAATAAAACTCTGAACCCCATCATAATAATCCATCATCCGCAACCCTTTGAGTGAATCTCGATATATCCATAAACGATCATCCATTATCTATATTAAACTTATATAGAAATTATGTAGATAATTTCTCGGATTACATGAATATCAAATATCGTCTTCACTAATATTTCTTGGATTAGATAATGCCTAATTAATAAAACTCTAAACCCCATTACAATAATCCATCATCCACAACTCTTTGAGTGAATCTCGATATATCCATAAACGATCATCCATTACCTATATTAAACTTATATAGAATATTAATGACAACACATTAATTAATTATGTAAACGAAATAAATTTGCAAACATTAGTTTAACTCAAACTTTTCAAACTATTTTAATAGTACAACTAATTCATTATCAATTATCTACATAAATTTAAATTTTTATATATTTACCAAAAAATTTCAACTCAACAATAAAATTAACAAAATATAAAACGTACTCGTTAAATAATCAATTATTTATTTCATCACAAAACACCTATGTTACAAATTCAAAATAAATTTACAAACAAATACAATTTTATAAAATCTCAAACAAATCCTATAATGTACAAATCATATATTCATACAACAAATTTCTATGGAAAAAAGTTATAAAACAAGTAAAAAAAATACATATACTACAAAAATATACAAGAAAAAAAACTAACATTTTAAAATTGAGTTCAAATAAAAAATGATTGTTTTGATTACTTGAAGTGAGGAATCCTCAACAAGAGTGCTAACAAACCAAGTGTTAGGGTGAATGGGGGGGATGTTGCTTGTTATAAAGAAAAATGGAGGAAAAAGAAGAAACAGAGGAGAGAGAGAGGAGGGTTGCTCGTTAAGTCATAAATTAAATATTATAGACGGATTTCTTAACGAATTTAATTAATAGATTTAAATCCGTCGATAATTCTGTCTATAAAAATGACACGTCATTATACTTTTTTTTCATTCTTTCTTTTCCCACCATAATGCCCTCAGTATACACCAAGTGGATATTTTCGTTAGTGTTTACCGATGGATACAACGAGGGCATATTCAGTTAAAAAAATTCACTGTAATCTACGAATAGAAAAATTTCATCTATATTTCCGTTTATATTTTCTAATTTTCTAGTAGTGAAATAAGAGTTCAACCCTCAATCTTTTTAATGAAGGGTGAAATTGATCAAAAAAACTTATAAATTTTACAAAATAACCCATAAAAGAAATATAGCATTTAAAGAAATAATAATCAAATCTGAAACAATAATAAAATGAGAGGATAATTTGGAATTTTTGATAGGCCAAAGTGAATTCCCAAGAGAGGAAAGAGAAAAGAGTGAAAGAAAAAATAAAAAAGGCTTTGATGAAAAACCGTCGTTGTAAAGATTATACACACTGCCTATATGGAAGAGCGCAACACGCAACATCTAAAGTCACCATGGAAGGCCCGGTTTTGCTACCTGAGAAGGTTGCACGCGTTGCCAAAACGGCCTCCCTCACTCTTTGGCGTGTGAACTGCACGCACCAACCAGACTTACACTGCTCATTAACTACAGTCCCTCATATTTGTTTCAAAATCCAATATGGTCCTTGAATCTCTAATTGTTCTAAATCAACAAAATTTAAATATATTTTGACAAACTGAGCACCAAGCCTTTTCCTTCAACCAAAATAAAATATTAAGTCAATTTTTTTAAAAAATCGGAGTATCAAATTAAAAACAGAAAAAGAACAACAATCAAAAGAAAAAAAATAAAAATATTAGCCTTGATCCTACAACTCAATCCCAAATAGGACAAAATTAAAAGGGCTTAATATTTATCAATATTTGATCCCCAAAGTTTTAATTCCTATAAACTAATAAAATTAAAATTTATTTTGCAAAAATAAGTAATAAAATATTTCCTTGACACCTCTTGGTCCCTTTCGAAGATAGACATAACAATCCCGAACTAATATTATTGCAATGTCAAAGGGGCAAATTGAAATATCCAAGAAAAAAAAAACTAAAACCATTATAGATTATTGTTGTAATTCAAGTAATACCAAAGGAAAAAGAAACAAATAAATCTTGTAAATAAGATAATTTCAATAAAAAAGATTAAAAAATAAATATATTAGAAAATATGCATAAACTAAAAATTATAATTGATTGATTTTATATATATATATATATATATATATAAGTTTTTACTTTCAAATTTACAAAACGACATTACTTCTTAATTAACTGAACTGATACATTATTTCAAAGAGATGAACTTGCAAATCCACGAGTCAGTAGTTATTCTGAATCAATAAAACCATTAAAAAAGGACTAATTAAATCAATGGTGGAGCTAATTAATGTCAAAGAATCAAATTCCTTTTCAGCTGTTTAATATAATAATTACTTGATTTAAACAAATTAACAAGCTGGTGTGCTTTGCCCTAATCACTGGTGCGACATTTCTGTGAAACGAACAAGCACCTAGCTATTTCTATCAAAGAAAAAGATGGATGTTAGGTAAAATGTCAGCATTAATGCTCCACAATTCCACTCTCATGTCAAAGGCTTGATTCATGATCGATGGCCATAAATCAATTATGCAGATTAATTATTATATTGCAGCATTAACAGTACTCATGAATCCCTTTAAGACTAGGGTAAAAACTTTGTATTTAATTAATTCATTTGTATATTCACAGTAGTTGTTATTTTATATATATATATTTGTGTGTCTTTTCCAACCAAACTTTTGGCATGTATATGTGTTGACTGTGTCATCACAGTCTTGAATCACATGTCTAAATATTGTAATTAAGTATTTTTTTTATTATTTATTTACTTTTAATCAACTTGCAGCTCCTTGAACATAGAAATTAAGTGCAAATTAAAAAAAAAAAGTATCCAAATGGGTTAGAGGTCCCCCTAGAAAGAGATGACTAGAAAGAGTGGCCACGAACAAGGTTTGGGTTAATATTAGTTTGCGTGCTTTTGTGTCTGCTGTCTGCCTCATCTTTTAAAGCATGAGAAACCCACTATGTTCCTGTCGTGGATTCCAAGTATGCAAAGCATAAACAGTGATTGATTATTGTACGTAAAATTGCACCTGCAATATTCTTTAGGGTTTTGCTTAAGCCTTGAAGAAAGCGATCAAAGGGCAGCATATTGTCTTTGTATGTACAATAAAGATGAAAGGAAGATTCCCATACTCTTCATAGCAACAACGCAATGATTAATCCCCCCCACCCCCCCCTGTTCTTGCAACCATTACCTTAATTCTCTTGTTACCTGATGAAATTCAGCCATGGAAGAACTGGAGCATCATATACATATAAAAATTAAGAAAATATATAGAAAAGAAAGTGGCTGACATAGATTGCGTCTGGTACAGAGTCGGCTTAAGATAAATAGAGATCTTACGAAAAAAATATAAATGAAAATGGCTTAAATTGTTGCTCAAGTGGTTCTTAGCGCTTAAACTGGCTCTGGTCACAAAAAAACATTATTGTCTATGATTTTCGGGTCATTCTTATAGTAAAGGCCCTGGAGAATGTAAATCAGCCTTGGTCAATGGGAGTTAGAAAGAGCTTCGGTTCATTGGTTTATCCGATCAATTGATATTAGAATGTTATCACATACTTGTTGATTCACAGTGGGGATAATCTATTTTAAAAACCAATTCGACTCGAGTCTAGGCTTATTGGTTCTGATTGACAGGTCCGACCAGACCAGTCGAGCGCCGGCGGAGCCAATTCTTATAAGTTATAACAGTAGCTAAAACCATAAACCATGGAACACGTTTGTTTGATTATTTGAGTCCCTGCATTGAGTTCCTTCACAACAAGCAAAATCACCGCCACTTCTCCCATTACAATCATACTTAACAAAAATACATAGCGAGTGGGTTTTTCATTGCAGCGTAAAATTACCTTTTTACTATCGAGTTAAAATAAAA
>Ga0325403_1001131_pt1 | contig 21629 bp, 5 predicted proteins | sample PopdelMetagenome_19_FD_205665 | JGI IMG/M metagenome (GOLD analysis project Ga0325403, IMG submission 205665) | Populus deltoides microbial communities from Bellville, Georgia, United States - Xylem-PdKOR-R4 | ecosystem: Host-associated > Plants > Phyllosphere > Stem > Wood/Secondary xylem... | reverse complement strand
TGTCTATTAGTCGAGTAATCACTTTTTAAAATTTTATTTTAAGACTTCATATATACATGTGAGAGTATTAATTAATATTAAAAAAAGAAGGTAGTATGAGCTTAGTAGTTTTTAACTATTTGACAACAAACAGCTATATTGCTACTGTATTGCTAGTTTAATAAAAGAAAGGAAAGTCAATAGAGAAGGAAATTGTGTGGTGGAGATTTTGCAAAGCAAGGTTTAGAGCATGTTTGATATTATAATAGTAGTTGTTTTTAAAAGTTTTTTTAACTTGAAAATATATTAAAATAATTTTTTTTTATATTAGTATATCAAAACGATTTAAAATTATCAAAAATAAATAATTTAAAATGAAAAAAATAAAATTTTTTAAATTTTTTCAAAAACATTATGAAACGTAAAAATAACATACTTTAAATTAAAAAAAAAAACTCTTAGCTTGGATGCAATTATGTTAGTCTTTCTTTGCTGAACTTTTAGGGTCAGTGTCTTGTTGGCTCTATTACTTTTCAATAAAGTTCGTTTTATTTCTTAAAAAAAAAAGAAGCCACATTCAAACTCTTAACCTATATGAATCAAAGTGGAGCAATGCAGAATCTAAAGGGACTAGAATATAGTTTACCAAAGGTCATTGTCAGTCGCACGTGTGGTGGCTCCAGAAAATCATCGTTTTCTGTCGATATATATATATATATATATATCTATATATATATATATATATATATATTTGTTTTTAAAAACGTTTTAAAAAAGTTGAAATTTTTTTATTATTTTTATTTTAAATTAATATTTTTTTAATATTTTTAGATTATTTAAATGCATTAATATTAAAATCAATTTTTAAAAAATAAAAAAAATCATTTTAAAAAATAACCACAACTACAACTTTCAAAAATATATATATATATATATATATATATATATATATATAAAACAACAACAACAGGAGACCCTTGTATTGTACACGGCGAGACACACAAGACCACCTCCTTTCTTTATCCTGTCACTTCTGTCTCTCTATCTTCCTATCTCTATCTCTCAAAGCCGTTATCTTTGGTTTTTCCTTGCTCTTCTATCTTTGATTTTAATCTCCACTCAATTTTATTTATACCCTTTGGATCTCAGCCCTGTATACACTTGTTCAAGGTTTTTGTTTTCAAGATCAATCAATAGTATGTCAATTGTTGTTTTCAATTTTTATTCAAAAATACTGGGAAACAAAGAAAACTTTCATGAATTATTTACGTTTTTGGTTAAGATTTCAATTTTTATTCGCACCTTTTTGAAACCTGGTTCTGTAAAGAAATGTTAGAGGTTCTTGCCTCCAGAATCCTATCTGAAGCGTATCTTTTCATACCCGTTTGAAACCCAATCCTGTAGAGAGATGTCTAGGATTTTTGCTTCAAGGATTCCATGTGAATCCTGTTAAAATGTTCACTCCAAATAAAAGAAGTAAATTTTGGTTTTTTTGTAAAAAGGTTCAGAGCTAATAAAATTCTCTGCTGTTTCAAAGAAAAATAGAATTCTGAAGATTTGAAGCGCTGAAAACCAAGAAAATAGGCTGTGAATTAATGAGGAGAGGTGATGGATATATATATATATATATATAATATATAGAGAGAGAGAGAGAGAGAGAGAGAGAGAGAGAGAGAGAGAGAGAGAGAGAAGGGTTGGGTGCATAATTTTCTTGGAAGAAGAGAAGAAACTAAGGTCGTTGCATGCTTTTCCACGGCTTTCTTGAACTTGGCACTCAAGAGACATGAGAGTAAAGGGCTAGGCTTTCTTTTCTATTCCTTTCGTTCTTCGAAATTTTCTTGTTCAAAGAATCCATACATATCAGTCTCTTTAGTACAAAGCTCAAGAAAGCCGTGGGAAAATATGAAAGGATTTTGTGGTGTAATCTTATCCCTATCTGCCAGAACTTTGGCCTCGCTCGTTCACAAGGTAATGCTTAAATTTCTTACCATATTTCCTTATGAATTTTACTCATGAAATCAAGAATTTTAACTTGTTGAGATGTTTTTGATTACAAGCACAACTGATCACCTGGTATGGTTGAACCAGATCTGAGCTTCAACTCTCTTTCTCTCTCTCTCTCTCTCTTTATTTTGTTATAGCCGATTTAATTCATCAAACAATTAAATGCAGGAAAAATAGAACACAGCTCTTTTAAGGTATGGAGTTCTCTTATCTTCCATTTTCTCTGCCTTTTTTCGACCAATTGATTCCCTTAATCCGCTTTATAATTTTCTTCATCCTATATATATACAGACATGCTCAAATGCGAAAGTTAGAACAATCATATCCAGCAAAACTCATCGATCATCTTTTCTTTTTAGGTGGATAAAAAGAGTAAAACATAAAGAAAGTGTGGTTCCTCTTTATGGTTTTCCTATACATCAATGGGTAACTTGTCAGATTTTGTAGGCAATTTATTGTGACATGAAAGGCTAAGCAAGTTGATTCCCAATTTAATCAAAAGTCTTTCAACTACTTGTCTATAAGTAGGTGAAAGCCCCATCATCGATCTACTTTGCATGGGGAAGACTCTTCAATTTAATTTTATATATATAAACGAGTTTTTTTTTTCTCTCTTAGAGAAGATGGCATGTACAGACTGCAGAGTTCTAAAAATAATCTGCGAGCAAAATGGAGGTCGAGATTGGCTAAGTATGAACACCAAAATTGTGATGTTTCCGTAAGTTAAAATGACACGTTTATTTACTGTTTGTATTTTATAAAAAAAACCAAAACCGATTTAAATCAACTAATTTCGGTTCGGTTTGAGTTTTTTAGAACAAAAACCGATTAAAACTGGTTTGGCTCGGTTTTTTTCTGGTTTTTTTTGTTTGGGTTCGGTTCAGTTTTTTTGGTTCAGGCAAAACCGAACCAGTCGGTTTTTTTCAAAATTTTAATCGGTTTAATATATTTTTTTTCATGGTTTGATTTTTTTTATTATTTTTTTCTGATTTTCTCAATTTAAGTTTTTTTAGTTTTTTTGCTCCCGCCTAATTCTATTAAGAATAATTGTAATTTTAATGTGATGAAATTATTAATAAATTAAATACAATAATTTTGGTTTACCCGAATATTCGGTCATGTTAAATACAATAATTTTGGTTTACCTGAATATTCGGTCATGTACTTATCCATCTTTATTTTTAGAAACCTGTATTTTTATTCATTGGTTTCTTTCATTCTTTATTTTGTTCTTGAAATGCATTTGGTTAGGTTGTGTTTGGTTGGAAACTCAAGATAGGAGAGAAGAAACGGAAAATACATAAATGTATTTTGTTTTTTTAAAAAATGAAAATATATAAAATAAACATGTCTCTATCATGATATTAATGTGAATTTTTGTGCTTATAAAACAAGAATAGAAGGAGAAATGTCTCCGCTATCATCATATTTTTTGTCCCAAAGCTGTAACCAAATACTATTTTAGTGTCCCAGAACATAAATAACATTTACAGATAAGATATAAATATGTTTGGTTGAATAAATAAAGACATAAAATAAATTTGACAATAATAACCAAACGCTAACTAAAAGTTCTTCCATCATAACATCGTTAGTTAATACGTCTACATAACACCTTTATGTTAGAGTATCAAATTGAATGCTTGATAATTAATGATCTTTTATGAAACATGTTATATTCTGATTTTAAAATTTTCTCGTTTGAGGTGAAAAATTAAATGTTTGAAAGAAAGTAATTGAACAAGCGTAAATAGTTAAAATAAATTAATTTTTTTGTGTTTATTTTTCACAATTTTTTAATTACATCATTTCAAAAATGGAAGAGTTATTCTTATAGAAATGTGCCATATAGGCATATGAACTAATCGTTATGATGAAAGGGGTCTTTACAAAATAAAATAACAAATTGGCTTAATTAATATGAAAAAGAGGAGGAGACTTTAATCAATAATAATTTGAAGAGTATGTGGTGGGACACCAAACTCGTGGCATAAATTACGCATGTGTATAGATAGAATCAACACAGAGAATAGCTCAACCTGTTACTCTTCAGTTGAGAGATTAGATACATTAACAAATAAGTTAGTTGGTACATCAACACTACATCAACATCCAAAAAGGTCCATCACGATCAAATTTGATGATTTGAATTACTCATTCTTTAAGCATCTTGGTCAATAAATTACTCTACCTTTTGATTTGTTGAATTTTACTTTTCTAGTTTTGCACTTGTCATTTGAAGTTGTCATTAGTATTACTTTAGTGCCTTAACATAACAAAAAAAGATATATATATATACCACTTTGCATTTCTATCTAATATTTTTACTTATCAATCTTACAATTAGCATTTGGTCCTCTATATTCATTGCAAAACTTGTAAAGAATAGTGGAAAGTTGTGACTATTATTTGATTAATCATTTACACTTAAAACATCTACAAGTGTATGCTTATAACTTTTCAGGTGTATTTTGATATTAATTAATATCCACGTTGAAACGAAAATGAATGAAATTAGCTTTGTTTTTATATTGTAATTTCACTTGGAAGAATTGTTTGTGATCTAAATTTCATCCCTAAGTTAGTATTGCATGTATTTGTATCACAATCATCTCTAATATCCAGCCCTGTGTCTACAATTACCATGGATTCGATTCTTATGGGTATCCTTAGGACCTTTTAAGAAGAAACATATCTTATGCAAACCTAGATGAATAACTTGTCTTATAGAGTTAAACCCTTGGAGATTTTCCAAACAAGTCATCTTAAGACTAGTAGAATTTACAATAATGACCACTATAGGCAAGTTCACCAAGAACACCACCAATATAATTACCATTTAGGTTACTCTAACTATAATAACCTTAATGAGTGAGTCATGAGATCTGATCAAATAAAAGCCCCTACTTTTGACAATCAATATGACCTTGGATTTCTAATAGGTGAGTTCATGACATGGATCATTTCTTTTAATTGGTTTAGCTTGTATGATAATAAAAGAGTTAAATTTGCTGAGATGACGTTCATTGGTGTAGTTCAATTTTACTGGGAAAGTATTGAGGATTGTTTGGAGAGAAGAGGTAAACCTCCTATCATTGATTAGACTAAAATAAAACAAAAATTACAAGAGAAGTACATACCTTAATCTTATAATAATAAACTTTTAGACCAATATAACAATCTCAAGAAAGGGAATAAGTCTGGTAGTAAATACAGAGCATCATTTGATGAGTATAAGGAGAAATGTGTTATTAGAGAGAACGAGACCACAACTTTAAGTAGGTTTTGTACATGCTTGAATCATGATCTTAAAAGATAGGTTGTACTCTAATGCCTTTTCACTTTTGACCAAGCCTAGATTGTAGTGCAAGATTATAAGTTGGTTATAAAAAGCCAATGGACAAAATATCAGGACACTCATAGTACCCCTAAAAGGTCTTAATTTAGGAATAAAAAGCTTTTTGTTAAGTGTTCTACCCCTATAGATCTAATTCTAGTAATGCCCAACTTTATAGAGAATATAAGGGAAATTGAATTGTCAATCAAGTGTATAAGATGAGTTTAAAGATTCAATATACTAAGTGTCAAGATTTTGAGCATATCTTTTTCAATTGTACAACTAAACCCTTAGTCATCTAAGAACATAAAGATATAGGTAAAGAGAAATATAATAGTTCTCAAGTGTATGAGCCTAATCTTGAGGACTTTATGACGAGTCTATTGAGTCTACTCTAGTTGTAGAGAAAAATTTAGGAAACTCTTTAGTGAAACTGCCTGAAAAAGTAAATGTAATGTTAGAAGAGTCTCATTGTATTAATCCTCCTAAACTATATGATTCCTTACTTTCTATACTTGACGTTTAACACGTCATAGGTTTTGAACATGTTGAGCTCCCTGATACCTTACCCATTACACGTGATGAGAAAGATGAAGTTGATTCTTATTTACTAGGTTGTGTTCAAACCATATTTACTTAGGTTTTGAATAGTATTTGTTCCATTTCATATCCCCGGTCATTTAGTGTTTATAGTTACAAATCTAAGAAGCCTTTAAATCTCCTTTCCATGTCTCCTCATGTTAAGATGTTTGATTCATCTAAGATTTTTGTATGTAGAGTCATAATTTTCATGTTGAGATCATAAAACAAATTCAAGCAAGTGATGAAAAATACAAATTTCAAGCTGATTTATGTAAGTATTATGATGTATTTAATGACAAAGATTATTTCATGATACAGATTATACCTAAATGGTGTCCTTCAAAAACCAATTAAAATTTTGCAAACAAGTAATGCTAAACCATATAAAGTATTGCAAATGATTGAATCAAATAGTTATGTCATTAAATTTCCATCACACTTTGATATTAGCTCTACTTTTAACATGAAGGACATGCTTATATATAAAAAACAAAAACATATCTTTAATGATCCTTATGAAATCCCTACCTCATTATCCTTATAATTGGTATTGAACATATTAATAGTATTTTGGATACACATGTTGTTTTTACCAAAGATTATAAAGTTTAGTGAATCATAGTTTGTAGGCACATCAGTCAGATCCTAACTCTACTTGGATTATCATATTGACATCACAACAACTTAATCCTGATCTTTAGAAGCATTATCGAAGCAGCCTTGAACTACACTCGATGAGGTCAAGTTTCTTCAACCCTGAGAGAGTTGGTGGGGACATTAGATTAGTGGCATAGATTATGCATGTGTATGGACGAAGATGACGGAGGATCGCTCAACTTGTTACTCTTTAGTTGAGAGATAGAACATATCCAAGCCCAAGTTATTGAATTTTATTTAGTTTTATTATTGAACTTTAATTTATTAATTTTTATTGGATTTTTATTAGTTATTGGGTTTTGAGGTTCAAATTTAATTCTGATTATGGTTTTACTATTTAAACAATTTTTTTTTTACAATAAAGTCAGTTTTTATGATGAATTATTAAATTTTACAGACTTCTCCTCCTTTCTTTCTCTTCTATTCTTTAGCTATATATTTTTTTTCTTTTTTATTGACTTCTTCTTCTTAGCTTCTTCTTTTTTCTTACCTTTTCTTTTTAATCTTTTTTTCCCATATCAGTATAGAGACCAAATATGAACAAAATCCTTTGAAGAAATATGAAATTGAATTTTTGTTATTAACAAGATAGGTGGTCTACACTACACAGCAAGATATGCTAATTTTTTTTCTAACATAAAAAAAGGATGTTCAGGTGACACAAACATTTTTAAAGAAGCAAAAAAGATATGAGACACAAGTCATTGACTTCTTTGGGTTCAATAAGCTTGATTAATTCAATAATATAATAAAAAAGGCATTGACAATAAATTAAGGGATAAAAAGGAGGTAATAATTAACTACAAAAATAACTTATTGATATCATACTTAGGAGGAAAAGAAATAAAAAATCATTGGAGACTCACCGTCGCTCCACCATAGACACCACCCTATCACCATAAATAGCTCACCAAGATGGTTCTATCATCATTGTTAAAGGCTACATAATAACATCGAAAGAGTCTAGACACGTTGTCAGAGCAACAACCTGAAAAGCTAACCAAACAAAATATCATGAAATGAACATATCATGCTTATATATAATCAATTAATTTAATTTAATTCAAAAATAAAAGAAATTATTTATAAAAGTATAAATTTAAAAAATAACAATAAATAAAAAGACTTGAGATAACCCAGGTCATTTTCAAAAAGCAAATAAAAAATAATGGAGCTCAATCTCTAATTAAATAAATGTTGATTAATGAAACTAAAAAAAATCATGAGCTTTTAAAAAGGAAAAAAGCTTGGGTGAATCTTCCAAACTCGGGTTAATCTTCCAAACTCGTGACCCATTAAATCCTGGATCCAGACTCAATCAAGAAGCTTAATTGCCAATCGATTTAACATTAAAGGATAAAACTAAAAAACAATATCAATTTAAAAAATTTGCCCAAGTTAAAAAATAAAAATCAAAAGAATAAGGATCAAATTTGGTAGAAGAAAAAACTGGAGGATGAAAGGGTAAAAAAAAATCAATTTTAAAAATTATCTTAAATAAAACAAATAGAAATCAAAAGAATATGGATCAAATCTGACATATGAAAAAAATTAAAGGGGGATAAAATTGAAAAAATTCTAATTTTATAAATTATTTCATATAAAATAAATAATAATTAAAAGAACAGGGATCAAATATGAATTAAAAATAAATTGAAGGGTTGATTTGAAAATTTACAAAGTCATGGGTAAAAATTGAGGAGGCGAGAGAAAAGAAGGAGGGAAAAAGATTGTTATTGGCAGCAAACCAGAGGTTTGTTGACCACACGTGCCACTAGGGATGAAGGGGTTGCCAAAACAATTCAAAAGTCACCCTAAATGCTAGCATGTTGGCCTAGTCGATACCATTACCCATGCGCTAACGCCTGTAACACACACATCAACCACTACTCTTTTAATAATAGTTATGTTTATTAAATTACCAAATCGCCTTTAAGTGAACCTAATTATAACAAAAAAAAAACCATGATAAAAAGATGAAAAGTCATTGGACGCAAGTTAAAGAAATATTGTTTTAAAAGGTAATATAGTTGTGTTTTAAAAAGCAAAAAGAATATAATGCCCCTAATGACAACTTTACATTTTTTTGTTTTTTTTGCTTTTAAAGTTACTTTAGTCATTTCACTATGCATTTGGAATGTTAAAAGACCAATTTTTCCCAGTCAATCTGACAAATACTAATGGATATGAGCAAAAAAAATGTTTTACCGTCAATAGCTAGTTATCTGATTTTTTTTAGAAGAGCAAAATTGTTATTTCACTGTTTCAATCTACAGTAACATATGTCTTAATGTAGTGAATAATTGATGCCTCTTAGTTGTCTTATTAATTAATATAAATTGATTTTTCCCATAAATATACAAATTCCAAGTGATAAATTGTTTTTTGGGTAAAACTCTAAGTTAAAATATTGTATATTTTATTTAAAAACATAAAAAGCCATCAACCAATTATTGTAGCGCAAGACACATGTCATTATGGATTGAAATAGTAAAATAGTTATTTTTCCGTTCTCCAACAAAATCACAAGCCTTGCTGATATGGGTAAAATCATCTTTCCCCCATGACCCAGTGGTCATTTCAACAAAGGTTTGGGCAATTATGTTTTATCATATTTTTTTTGTATAGTATAATAACTTAAATACTTTTTTAAAAAAAATCTTTAGTTGTGGGTTTTTTGTGTTTGTAATTTTTTTTGCATGGTAAAATGATTGGTTGCCCTTAAAATAAAAAAAAAATCATAGGCTGATGTGCAAGGATGTTTTCATCTTTTCAATATGTTTTTTTTTATAATAAGCAAGGTCACGTAGGGCTATTTGGTAATTTATCAAATATAAATATTATTAAAAAAAAGTAGTTGATACATGGACGACACCCGCGCTATTTGGACGTTGCGTGTGGCGCCATTTGGTGGCTAAAAACCACCTTTCATGGTGGCGTTTGAAAGCTCTCTCAATGGCCCCTTCATAGTTTGATGGCATGTGTAGCCATCGAGTCTTTGGTTTGGCACCAATGTTTTTTTGCTTTTCTCTCTTCTCCTTGATTTTTGTGATGATCCTTAAAAAATTCAAGGTAGCCCTTCACTTGTTTTCTCTTTCAGATTTGGTCATTATTATTTATTTTAAATGATATAATTTATCAAATTGAGTTTTGTTTTCAATTTTATCATCTTTTAATTTTTTATATGTTAGATTTGATCCATATTTTTATTTTTATTATTTGTTTTAATTGATTACATAGTTTTGTTTGCATCGCTCTTGCAACTTTTCTTATGTGAAAAAGAATTTGGTCGTCCTGCGACAAAGCACGACCATCTTTCTAGTATATACAATATAATTTATCATTCATGATTCAACTTTATAATCTTTAAAACCTTATGTTTATTTTTTTTCTATTTGATCTAATTAGAATATAAGTTACAGAAAGTTACCTTTTATTGAACTTTAATGATTAATGATGGTTATAAAGTGACTTTTCAAATAATAATAATAATAATAATAATAATAATAATAATCCAGTGTTGTCTATTATTCATCTCTAACATTTCCACCTATTTACTCTCTCCCATGAAAATTCTCTTTTGGTAATTTAACTTTTATAACATTCAATTTTATCCCATGAAAGAATTTTTTTTAAGAAAAAATTTATTTTAATTTTCTACAACATCCTAATTTCTTTAATTGTACACCATATAAGAAAATTGATATTATTGTTATTGTTGATGTAGTATTTCATATTCCTTTCACTTGAATTGTTTGCAATGTAAAGATGTTTATATTACTAGTCATGCAAAATCTATTTAATAACGGACAAATCATTAAATATCTTTTTATTTGAAAACATATTTGGTATTGGACATAAACTAGATTCGTGGACTTGCACTATATTGCAGGGTAGATCAAAATTTTTTTTGCATAAAAATAATGTTTAGGTGACACAAGCGTGACTCAAGTCATAGGGCTGATTGAGTCAAATAAATTGATATTCTTTAATTAGATGTTAAAAGAATATATAACGATAGTAAATGAACCAAATTAAACAAGAGAAAAATCTTCAATAGAGCATGAAAAAAAAAAAGCAATGAAAAGCAAAAAAAACATCGAAACTAAGTTCTAAGTTAATCCAATATCGAAGAACAAGAATGCAAAATAAAAAACATAACAAAAAATGAATTGAGTGAACCTTAGTGAGCATGTCAAATTTGTAACCCGGTTCACTAGACCAGTAAAAATCAAATGAAAGCAAAAAAAAATGATGAAGCCCAATATCTAACAAACTCAATCTTGAAGGGTGAAATAAAAAAAATCAATTAAAAAAAATACATCAGGAAATCAGGTAAGCCTACCAAACTTTTTAACCTAGATCATGCGAATGAGAAAACTTAATGGAAGGTAAACCAGAAAAAATTATGAAGCTTAATTATAAAATAACTCAATGTTTAAGGACAAGATAAAAAAAATTAAATTAAAAAAACAACACAAAAAAGACTCGAGTCAACTTGGAGCTAACCCGCCAAACCCATGGTTAAGGTGATGAGATCAGGATAACGGAATATAAAAAAAAATAAGTGTAAAAAAAACTAAAAAAAGAACGATGTTAACCTAAATTAAGTTTTCAAATCTTTAACTCAAGTCATGAAACCGAGATCACCCCACTGAAAAAAGCATGGAGCCTATGTAACATCCTACTTTTAAGACATATTTAAGTTCATTATTCATAGTAATATGACTCCATTGGAATTTTTTTTTTCAATTTATCTTGATACATTATCATATTCAAATTTCCTTGTGAAAGGAGTTTACCGAAATTTCAGCAGATTTTTCTTTATATTTAGAACGTACCAAGTTATCTACTATTTCACATTTACCCAAAAAAATCATCACTACCTAGTCCAATCATCCTGGACTTTACTCCCATCATCATTACGCAACACATCACATAATTCATCTATCCATCATATAAATATTACACATATCATCAATTGAAATCCAAAGAAAAGAAAAGGTGAGCATGTAATATGACGATTTAAAACACCACATGTGAAGTGTTAAAAGTTACAAAAGGATTATTTATAAGATAACTAAGAAATATCTTACGCATCACTAATTTCTACTCATTTCAACATTTCTAACAATCAATTAACAAAAACCTCAAATTCACCTATAAACGCTAATGACATAATTCCAACAAATTCAATCACAATTCAATCAAATCCATATTAATCAACTTAATTAAGTTTAGAATATCTTACCAATCACTAATATATCCTCCAAAAGCTAGCCAAATTGAAATTGCTCCAATCTTTCCTCTTCTTCCCTCACTTCCCTTTATCTTCTCTCACTAAACTCTACTTTCTCTTACTTTCCTCTCTTAATTACAAGTGTTATAGTGTTTAGAATTATTAAATCTCACAAACCACATCACAAATCTATGATCTCCCTTGTTTTTTTTCCTATTATCTAGCTAAGAAAGATGAAGAATTTTCACTCATAAACCTTCCTCTAAGTTTCAGCCAACAAGTCCATTTATAGGTAATAATTTTAAAAATTCCCTTTATATCCTTGCCTTGAAACCTTTTATTTTTCACAAGTAAAATTTCCCGGGTCCTGACACCGGTTTGTTCCAGACTTAACCCGGGCGAATTCGAATTTCATTAAATTATATGTTACCATATTTTTTTTTTCTTTTTTTCTTCTTTCATTTGATTTTTGTTCTCATTTCAGTCTTTTTTATTTTTCCGGTATTTTTCAAGTTTTCATTTTTTAAAATCAATACAAAAATTTTTCCGTCCAAATTTCTCGACCCAATATCATTTCCCTAGGGTAAAGATAAATTTGATATACTCAGTGTAATATTTAATTCACTAACCTTGTAGGTTTACATTTATATCCTAATATTTACATTGGTGTGTACATAAAAACAATTTCCCCGAACAATACTAGAAACCAATTCCACTCTCGTTAAGGTAAATGTTCAATTTACTCACTTGGAACAATAGTTATTTCTCATTCCGTGTAGATTTATTCGGGGTTTCACAAGAACTTAGTGATGGGTAAGATATTCTAAACTTAATTGAGTTGATTAATATGAATTTAATTGAATTGTGATTAAGTTTGTTAGGATTATGTCATTAGGATTTATATGTGAATTTGGGGTTTTTGTCCATTGATTGTGAGAAGTGAGAAATGTTAAAATGAGTAGAAATGAGTTTTATGGATGTAAATGGATTAAAAAAATTACATGGCCGACCACCTAAAAGAAATGGAAGAATAAATCCTTTGATGTATAAGGTCATTATGTGTAGAAAATATGATATATGAGTAAATTTTTGAATGGAAGTATACAAAATATTAAGGTTAATTAATATATTGAAAATATGTGAAGGAGTGTGTTAAGGAGTGAAGAAAGGGGGAAATATATTAAGGAGTGTGTTTTGGTTATGTGATACACACATTGATGCAACTATATTATTCAATAGTTTCACCCACATTTAACTAGTGTTTTGCCTATGTTTTATATATAAAATGCCTTGATATTCTTTGTTTTATGTTTTGAAGACACTTTTGGATGAAAGATACAAAAAGGAGTAAATTGGAGATAATTGGCAGATTTGACCTTCAGTCGATATTTTATGCAGAGCGTGAGCTCTAGAGGTTGAAATGAAGTGATTCTAGTGGAATTAAAAAGCTAACATCCATACCTTTCTGGACATCTAAGGCAAGAAAATAAAATAAGGAAGAGCATGAAAATCGCAGCCTTCAAAGTCAAATCTTGTAATCTGCTAGTGTTGACCTTCAGCCATTCCAACTTGAATATCTGGAGCTACAGAAGTCTAATTGATGCAAACTCAATTTTTTTGGATTTACAACTCAAAGGTCTATAAATGCACCAAATTGCAGCCAAAACCGATGTCATATGAGGGAGATATGATTTTTCAAAGATGACATCTAAATTCTGCCAGCAAACAGGTTTCGTGAAGAAACGAGTCCAAATTACGTTCTAAAGCATCTAAACCGATATCCAAGTTTTTATTTCAGCAATTTAGCTCCTCTAAGTCAAAGCTTGAAGATTTCATGCAAGGCTATTTCTCCTTTTTTAGGAAAATAGTTATTGAAGTACTTAAATGTAAACAGTCTACTTAATGGAGGACTTTTATGTAAAATAGAGACCTAGGGTTTCCTAAGATATAAAAAGAATGAGAGAAGAGAAGGGGGGCAGCAAGGCTAAACACTTTTTAGTTGTTCAACAACCATGCAATGCTAAACATTTTTTCTTGGTTGCAAGGACACGGAAACCTTCGGATTTCAAGAACTGTGAGATTTATTTTACCTTTTCTTTTCATTTATATGATAAATATTTTTGTTCTCCTATGCTTATTTTTCCTATGATTGTTTATTTTAATTGCTAGAGCGGACTCTAAATTATTATTGTAGACAATCTATTGCTAAGTTTGATATCAAAACTGGAGTTGTGGTACATGAACTTGTAAAGCAACTGAGTTTAATAATTGTAGCGGATCTATGTTATTAATCTTAGGGAGAACATTCAATCAAATCAAACATAGACTGCAGACAATTATGTTTTCTTGATTAATCAACTTATCTAGTTCTTAAGGCTGCCATTAAATTAAATTACTAGTACGGACATTGTGGTTGTTTGATGGTTAGAGTTAGTTATACGGCGGATCCGTTAACTAACCAATGTTAAGAAGAGATAAATATTCAGAATATAAATTGATGTTTCATTTCCATGATTAGTTCTGATTTCTGTAAGTGGATGTGTGCTTGTGACCAAGGTTTGTTCTCTTGATAATTTTTTGATTTTATTAAATTTCGTTTGATAGTTTTCTGTTTTCTTTTGCTTTAGACTAGATAACGTCCAAACCCCCCCAAATTGCATATCATCTAGCATAAAAATCTGACTTGAACTTCCTCGTGGGATCGACCCTTGCTTGCTCTATACTATTTTGTGTGTTATGTTTGAAGTTAGGATAATTAATTTGTGCGACTGCGACATCACAACACACACATACATGGAATAGAATTTGTAGTTTAGACTATGTTAGAAGTAAAGAAAAGAATTGGAAAAGAAAAGAAATAAAAAAGAGCATTAGGACCGAAAATGAAAAATTAGTGTAGGAAAATATTTTAGTGATGTGTTGGTGTGTAATTTGATTCTTGAGAGTATTTATATTGAACAAGGAATGAAAGGGAAAACTTGAATAGAACGAAATTACTATATAAATATATTCGGGAATAAGGAAAGGGAAATACTGAATATGACTTTGAAACTATAAGTTGATTTTAAAAGACTTTTAGGTATATCATGAGATGAAATGAAGAAAATGTTAATCATGATATTTCTTTTTGGATTAGGAGGAGTTTCTGGAGCGGCATCCTCGGTAGCTGGATGAGCACACTTAACTGGAAATTCAGGTAGGTGCTATTGCACCTTTATTTTTTAATTCAGTAACTAAATTCTTACAGTGTTATTTATATGTTTAAATGTTTATTAAGTGATTGTAAAAAAATTATATTGAAGAAAGGTTTGGTTAAAGATGATAATGATTGCATTAAAGAGAATTAAATATATGTGGAAATATTAAGTCAACCAATCTTGTTTTGAATGATGAAATTGAAAAAAATAATAATTGTACAACGGATGTAAAACAAAAATTAGCAATTAAAAGAGTAAAGACCAAATTAGAGATTAAAACATATAAGAGGACATTTTAAATTTTTAGATTGAACGATGAAATTAAAAAAAAAATTTTCACAAAAGAATTAAAAAAATTACAATTAAAAGAATAAGAACTAAATTTGAAAAAAATAAGACAACTTGTAAAATAATTTTAAATTTTAAAAAGAAATTTAGTAATAAAAAAGATGAGGATTGAATTTGAAATGACAATAAAATGAGGGAACCCTCTGAAAACTTGAATGGTTAATGCAAATTTCAAGGATAAAGGAGAGAAAATGGAAACAAGAAAGAAAAAGTGATAGGCAACACACCACCATGAATTAACCTACATGTGTTACCTCTTATGGAAGAGCACGTTACGATGCATCCAACACAACCCTGGATGATCAAGTTTGGTATCGGAGGAGGTCACACACGCTGCCATAACGTTGTGCCTCCCTCACTCTTTGACGTGTATATTGCACGAGCCAACCTTTTTTTACCCTGAATGTTTGTTTTAGACCTCATATTTATTTCATAATCTAATTCGGTCTTTGAAACCCTCATTGTTTTAAATCAACAAAGTTTAAATATATTTCAAAAAAACCAAGCATCAACTAAGAACTAGAATTTCTCCTAAATATTGTGAGACCTCTATATCTATATAAAAAACAATTTATCAATTCAATTTGAAATAAAAAATGGAAGAATCAAATATAAAAAAAGAAATAGCAGCAACTTAATAAAAAAAAGACATAAATATTTTCCTTTCCCATGCGAACCAATCCTTCCGTGAAAAGATTTTAAATTTTTTAAAATGCCAATTCATTTTGTTTCATTTGCATGCCTATTCATAAATTGCTTAAAAATAAACTTGCTAAATTACTTTTAAACTATTATTATAATTTACCTCATTTTGTTAATCAAACCTCTAAAAAAAGTTTAATAATAAGCCAATAATGATAACAAATTCAAATCCAAAACTAATAAACCAGCTTAAAATTCATTAAACTTTGACTAATTATTTTTGCCGTGTCAACTTTAAACTAAAATATATCAATCCTTTTGAAAGATCCTATTAATGACCAAAACTAGATTCTTTTAAAGGAAAAGAAATTACGGGTTTCGTTCCCAATCCAAGTTCCTAAAATAGGATGGGAACTCATAATATATTAAAATTCTAAGAAAACTTAAAATTTTTGGGAAAAATATTGTGATTGTCCATGTAAAATTACTTTTTTTCCCTTCTTAAAACAAGTCACATAACTAGCTATTGAGGTAATATTGTCCTTTTATAAGGGTGTTTTGGTCATTACTGTGTTGATGGGGTGATTGGGTCTTTTTATATTTCTAATGCATAGTAAAATGATTATGTTGCCTTTAAAATCAAGTTCCTTAAAGCTAATGCCAAGGGGATTTTTTGTATTTTTAAGAACAATAAAATGACTTAAATGCCTTTGAAAGTTGAATTTTCTTAAGCTTATATCAAGGGTATTTTTGTATTTTCACTCGAGCTTTTTTTTTATTAAAGGTTTTTCTAGGAGCAATTTTGTCATTTAATCAATATAAATATTATTACAAAAATGTTGTTGATGCGCACAATATATGCATCAATGCTTAGGTGACACTTATGCCTTTCTGGTGGCACATGAAGGGCCCATATAATGGTCATGCATCGCTTTCTACGACAACGTTTGAATTATCTTAGCATTTCCTATGTGATGAAGAGGCGCGTGTGACCAATGACTGTTAGATTAAGTTCTTACGACCTTTTTTTAATACTTCTTTTCTTTCTGTCCTCCTCGATTTTAGCACCAGGCCCTTCAAAAATTCAAACCAACCCTTCGATTTCTTGTTCCTTCAAATTTTATCCATGTTCTTTTAATTACTATTTATTTTATTTGGAATAATTGATGAATTTGGAATTCTTTTTCAATTTTATCCCCCTTTAGTTTTTACATCTTTCAAGTTTGATATATATTCTTTTTATTACTATTTGTTTTATTTGAAATAATTTTTTAAATTGATTTTTTTTACGATTTCATCCTCTCCATAAGTTTTTTACCTATCAACTTTGATCTTCAATCTTTTGATTGCTATTTTTCTCACTTTGACAATTTTTTTAAATTGATTTTTTTTCTTGATTTCATCCTTCAAAATTAAATTAATTAGAAATTAAGCTTCATGATTGAGTACGAGTCTAGAATTTTGTGGGTTGCGAGTTTTATAAAGTAACTTAAGTTTAGGAGGTTCTTCCGGATTTACTTATTTTTTTTTAAGCTAATATTTTTTAATTTTTAAACTTAGGCTTTTTTTATTCAATTGAATATTGAACTTCATTAATTTTTTTATTTTTTCTATAAGATTTTTCACTAATTTAGAAAATGACCTAAGTTGTTGTAGGTCTTTTTATATGTTGTTTTTTGTGTGTGTTAAATCTAGCTTTTTTAAAAGATATATGTTTTGTTTAAATTAAAGTAATTGATTAAATATAAGCGTGAGATGCTTACTTCATGATATTTTGTTAGCTCATTTTTTTTTCAATTTCATCCTTTAGCATTTATTTAATTGCAGATTAGGCTCTGTTAATTTTTTTATTCACTTCAAATGGGATTTTACACTGATTTTGAAAATGACCTGAGTTATCCCGAGTCTTTGTATTTATTATTCTTTGCTAGATTTAGCTTTCTTAAAGATATTTTTTAAATTAAATTAATTAATTGAATATAAATATGAGATGCTAATTTCATGATATTTTGTTTCATTTGATTAACTATAAACAATTAGATGGGCCTAGAGATTTTGGTGCTAACCCATTGTTCACTAAAAAACCTTCTCATAACTTGAACATTCTTTTTTTCAGTGCAAAAAGAAATTCTAGTTGCAGTTGCGTTTGTGTGTATGTAAACTCTTTCCCTCCTTTTAACATGCTTATAGTTATAACTCAATTTTTTATCTTAAAAATTCTTTTTTTAAAAATAAGTATTTTTATTCAAAAATTTAAAAAAATAAAAAATTTAAAATCCTAAAATATTTTCAGGTAATGAAGAGATAAGTCTTTGAATTGTAACATACTAAAATGCTAAAAGAGTAGTAATATTGGGATATTTTGACAAAATAGGATGCAAAAATACCTAATAAGAAGAAAATTGAGGGTGAAATCCAGACTTGACCAAATTTGAAAGAACTAATTAAGTTTAACGATTTAATTAAACTTCTAATAGGTTTGATCGACTTATATACGGACTTGATAGGAGACAACTTAAGTTTGAAAGTCAATTGGGTAAAAACTGGAAGAATTAATTAAGCTTAAGGACTTAATTAAACTTCAGATGGGTTTGTTTTATTCAATCAAAGACTTAATTGAAAAAAAATAAGTTTTAAAGTCAATTGGGAAAATATTGAGAGAATTAATTAAGTTTAAGAACTCTATTAAACTTTTAGTGGGTTTTGTGAATTCAATTAAGGACTCAATTGAAGAAAAAAAAGTTAGAATGCCTAATTCAAATTAATTCATAAAGATTGAAAGATTATGCACACAATTAAAATTGTTAAAGGCTAAATTGGTGCAGTCAGGGGTTCAATGGAAAGAAATTTAAAGATTGAAAGCCGATTAAGGGTCAAATTAAAAATTTTCAAACCTAGTGACCAAAGTGCAAAATACATATAAGTTCATAAATTGAAATTAATCACATTAGAGGCAATTTAAAAAAAATTAAAAGTTTGATAGTTGATAGAGTTCAAGTTTGTATTTGGATTTCCTATAAGATGTTTTAGCTTAATTCTTTATGTTAGATCGAAGCTCAAACTTATACATGGTTGTTATATGCCTTTACTTTACCCATTTGAAGTTTGTTTTGGATCAATTGATGTATATCACTTTTGAATGCCTAATATTTTATGGTTTGATTGTTTATGTTAGGTGCATTAATATGGTTTAACCTTTCATTTTTTATCTCTCTATGCTATTTATTAAATCTTATTTAGTCTTTATCATGGATTCAATTTCTGGATTGGTATAAATGTTCTTAGCCAAAATTCAAAAAAAAAAACCTTTAGATTTTCATTCTTTCTTTTCTATTCATGGGTCATGTTTTTAGGCTTTTGTTTTTGGATTGAGAAACTCAACCTATATAGTTAGATTGGGTCCATCAAGTTGAAGGCATATTTGTGTGGTCCGAAATTTTACAAAGAGAAAAATGTATTTTTTCATACTTGAGACATGTTTGCCAAACGCAATTTTAAGATAATTTTTAAGTCTCTAACTTTTTGCTAAGGGCGTGTTTGGTAAACATGGCCTATTGACTTTTAAACAATGTTTCTTTTTTCTCATTTTTAGTATTCGCCAAACATAGCTCTTTTTTTTTTAATTAATTCATTTTTATGCCTTCAAGGGACCTATTTGCAATAAATTTTATGTTTCTCATCTTTTTGCTCCTTTTAATTTAATATTTAAAATTGTGACCTACATGTGAGGTATTTTTTTGGTATTAGATAAACCATTATTTTGTCTAAAAAATACAAAAAACAACAAAAATCTTTCTTTGAAAAATATATTTACATATTTTAAATTGCATATGGCCATGTCTTTTAAATTTTTTTAAAAATCATATTTGCATTAAAAATATATAATAAAAAAAATACATGGCATGATTTAGCATTTTTTTAAAATACTCAAATTCAAGAAAAAAATATTTTGTATATATTTTTGCATGTATTTTTGGATATAATAACAAATTTATTAAATTAAAAAGAACTTGGCCTAAGTTTCAAAAACATTAAAAAAAATCAATATGTTCATTTAATATCTAGAATTATAAACTTATACATAAGATGTATTCCCGATATTAAAAGAAACAAATACAGAATATGTTCAGACTCTAGAATGGCTAGGTTTGACCCCTAAAATTAAGGTTTACTTTACTAGGGTGGACCAATTTTTAACCATTAGACATATCAACAATTAAAAGAAACACATCAGTGGCTTAGTAATCAGACAAATAAACAATGCAACTTACCTTAAATTGAGTGTACTAGAGGTGATACATTCTCCATATACACAATCAGTCTACTTATTCAGATTCTGAGATCACTTGGGGTTTCTAATGATCAAAATATTAGGTAGTGACTCCAAACTTTGTATTTTTTTAACTGATAAAGGATAAAAATTTCCTTTTCTTTTCATCCACACTCGAGGATCTCGATTTGAAAGGATGATCATTGTGACGCCACATACATGCGACACTTATAAAAAGTACAAGACTTTCAATGATAAATACTTTTGAGAGTTTTCAGAAGATAAATATATGCATGTATTTCTTTTGTTCAAGTTTATAGTTAAATAAATATAATTTTAAGTGTGATAGTATGATTCAGATCTTTAAGTTTTTTTCATTAATATAAAAAAATTATTTTTTTTATTTCAGTTTTCCTTTCACTTGAAAATTTGAAAAACATGTTCTTTAGTTAGAAAAAAAATGATATTTCAATAAAAAAAGCATCAAGATTACATTTATTTTTAATAAAAAAAATAAACCATCCTTTATAATAGTCATCTTATTATTTTATATTTGTGATAATTTAATTATAGAATATTAGTTTTATTTTATTTATATTAAAATTATCATGAAAAAGTTATATTGGTAACTGAAAAAAAAATCTTTATATTAGATTTATAATAAAAACAATATTTATGACACTAACTAAATACAAAAATATAAAATTATGAATCTTTTAAACCGTCAAAAAGTGCTTATATGTATAAAGAAAAGTGCATTGTTCATCTCATTTTTTCATTTGAAAAAAAAATGAAAGAATTATAAATAAAAAATGTGAAGAATCTCTAAATTGTTAAAAAGTGCTATTTTTGTTAGGTTTTTTAGATTGATATTTTTTATTTTGTTAATATTAAATTGATTGTGAATTGAGGTTCATGATTGAGCCTTGGTCTAGAATTTCATGGGATTGTGAGTTTGTAAGATTAGCATAAGTTTAGGAGACTCACTTGAGTTTGCTTGTTTTTTTTTATTTATTTTCAAAGCACAAGAAAATGACCAAATTACCCTTAAAAGCAAAATTTCTTTGACTAGCGCTCCGAGGTGTTTTTCGTATTTTCATCCTAACTTTTTTGTTATAGTGGATTTGGCTGAGATACAATTTAGTATTTTAATAATTATAAAATAGAATTTAAAAACAAAAAATGATAGGCGCGTGCGGGTAAGAACATTTGTGCCTTTTGATTGGCATGTGAGGCATCGTTCGGTAGCTAAATGCCATGACTCCTTTCATACAAGGAGGCATCTCCTTCCACGTGAGGCGACACCTCCTTCCATAGGGTTTTTTTTTACTTATTGTTTTTCAATTTCATCATTTGATGTTGTTTATTTTTTTT
>Ga0325403_1001128_pt1 | contig 21644 bp, 8 predicted proteins | sample PopdelMetagenome_19_FD_205665 | JGI IMG/M metagenome (GOLD analysis project Ga0325403, IMG submission 205665) | Populus deltoides microbial communities from Bellville, Georgia, United States - Xylem-PdKOR-R4 | ecosystem: Host-associated > Plants > Phyllosphere > Stem > Wood/Secondary xylem... | reverse complement strand
GAGAAAAAGGGAGAAAAAACAAGAAAATTTAACCATTGAAATTCTTTTGGTAGAAAGGAAGTGGAAAGAGAGAGGAAGAAGGCCTAGCTTGCAAGTTCAAGATTAGAAGTAGAGACACCATATCTAGTGTTTGAAAAAGAAGCAAGAAGTTCCCAGCTAAAGAACAACATTGTTTGTATATTTTCAACTTTGATGAGGGGGTGAAGCTCAATGAACACATCATTTTCTTTCTATTTTGTCTTTTAAATTTCTGCTTAGATTGTTTGTTATGCATCATTTAAAACTAGTTTAGATGTCATACAAGTTTGTTTGTTTTAATTATTATTTTAGATGTTTAGTTATGCCATGACTTAGTATGTATATGTATCCTTAAATTTTGCTTAAGGCTTATTTTGATGCTTAAGATTATTATTGAAGTGATAAATGTCAGTTTGAAATACATTTTAGCATGTTTTAATGTTTAAGATAATTAATAAAGTCATTATGGTAGAACTTGTTGAAAAATAAAGTTGCTAATTTTATTTTTCTTGTTGTTCTTAGACTATTATTAGTGGCTGGTTAAGTTTATTTGAGCTAAAATCTTGTTATTTATGGTTAAGAATAAAAAAGTTAATCAATAGAACAATGTTTGTATATAAAGAAATGCATTTCTGGTTTGCTAAAGAAAATATGATTTTGCTTGTTGTTTTGATTTTGCTTTTTGTTTCTTGTTTGTTTGGGATGGTTCAAGCAAGTTATGGTAGACATTTTTGAGTTATGGTTGCAAGATTTAGGCTGTTTTCTGGGCTCTTTATGCTATTTCTAGGTTTATGCTCTTTCTAGGTTTAAGGATGAATTTTTGGGTTTTAGTTTTGAATGTTCTTGAACTTAGATTTGAGTCTTTTTATGTCTTAATGTCTTAGCCTCCCTTATTGAGCTTTGAGCTATAGCTCATACATGATCATTTTACATATTTATTTGGTCATTTTAAATCTTATTTTGGATCAATTGATCATTTAAAGCTTTCAAATGCCGGGTTTAGTTTTTTTACTGTCAGTGTCGATTTATCCATATTAGAGCTCATTGATGTTGTTTGATGGATGATTATGTCTTAGTTTTTATGTTGCATCTCTCTATGTCTTTTGTTTAACGTAATCTGATCTGGATTAGCATTTCGGTTTCTGGGTTCATCGTTTGTTCTTCGTGTTCTTCAGCGAGATTCAAATGTTTCTCCTCTTTTGATCTTTGTTCTTTCTTTTTTGATTTTGGATCGTGTTTTTAGGCTTGGGCTTTGGGTTAGGAAGCCTTGACCACGTGGTTGGGTTGGATCCATTAGATTAAGGCCATGTTTGGTTTGTTAAAATTTTACCAAAGAAAAAAAAATGTTTTTTTGTTCTTAAGGCGTGTTTGCCAAACACGACTTTAAGATATTTTTTTTCCTCTAATATTTTAATAAGAGCATGTTTGGAAAATATACCCTACAGTTTTCTTTGTTGAATCTTTCTCTTGTTTTGCTTAACAAACCCTAAATGATTTTCAAAATATTCTGAAAAAAATTCAAAGATCATTTTAAAATAACTTGTGGGTCCCTTGCATGTTTTCCAACCATTTCATTTAATATTTGGGTTGTGAACTTACAATGTAAGATATCGACCCAGTGTTAAATATACCTGTTTTTATTCAAAATTTTAGAAAAATATAGAAAGAATCCTTATTCAAAAAATACAAAAATATGTTTTTTTTTTTTTGCATACCATCAAATTCTAAAAGTTTTTGTACTTTTTTCTAAATAAAATAAATTATATTTTTATCATACTTTGAAAAATACAAAAATTAATTAATAAGTATCATAACACGCTTGTGATTATTCATTAAGATTTGACTAAAATTTCAAAAACACCACAAAACTAATTTGTTTAATTAATATTTAGGGTATGAATTTTACAATGTGATGCATATTCTAGGTATTAAATTAAATGAATTGATAAAAATAAAATGTTAGGACCTAACGTAGACTTTAATATTTAGAGTTATAAAATTACACTATAAAGTATATCTCCAAGTATTAAAGATACAAAATATAAATAAATATATTTAATACATACAAATGTATGTGGTTTAATGACAATTTATACCATAAGTGTATGTACTTATTTCATCATATTTATTGATGATCATTCTATATATAGTTATGTGTAATTAATGAAATACAAGTTTAAATCATTTAAAAGATTTAAAGACTTTAGAAATAAAGTTGAAAACAAACTGAAAAGAGTATCAAAATACTTTGATCAAATCGAGGTTGTGAATACTTGAGTGTACTATTTTAAGACTATCTAAAAGATAGTGAGATTTTCTCACAATGAATACCTTCTGTAACACCACAACTTAATGGAGTTTCTGAAATGAGAAATCATACCCTATTGTATATGGTACGCTCAATGATAAGCTATGCAAACTTTTCACCTTTTTTCTAAGGCTATGCTTTACAAATTGTTGCTTGCCTTTTAAATAGGTTCCATTAAAATTTGTTAATAAAACTATATATGAAATATGAAATGATAAGAGACCAAACCTATCATACTTAAAGATTTGAGGATGTGATACTTATGTAAAGTGTATTGTATCTAAAAAGTTAAGAGCTAAGTCAAATAAATGTAAGTTTATGAGATATCTAAAAAAATAAATTGGATATTATTTCTACTATCCCGTTGAGCAAAAGATATTTGTCTTAAAATATATTACCTTTTTGAAGAAAGAATTTGTTCTTGAAATAACCAATGAGAGGAAAATAAAACTTAAAAAAGTTCAAGAACTATAAGTTGATATTCAAATAGAACCATAAATCGAGACCATAACATTGAATGTTTATTTTAAGACTCAAAAAATACAATAACTCCATAAATTTGGTTGGACATGTTATACACCAATGAGACATCAACTTCTCATGGAAATTGATGATGACAAATTGCTCATATTTGATAAGCCTACCAACTATATTGAAGCAATATCTAATATTGATTATAAGAAATGGTTTGGGGCCAATAAATTTGAAATGAATTCCATGTATACCAATTAGATATGGACTTTGGTTGATCTACCTGAAATGATAAATCTCATTGGATGTAAATAGGTCTTTAAAAGAAATACTAACATGAAAGACAATGTACAAATATATAAAGCTAGACTAGTTGTCAAAGTTTACAAACAAAAACAAAAGGTTGAAACTTTTTCATTGGTAGCCATGTTAAAATCCGTAAGGATTTTGATTGCTATAGTTACATACCATGATTATAAGATTTGACAAATGAATATCAAAACGACATTCCTAGATGAAAGTTTTCACAAAGATGTGTATATGACATAAATTGAAGATTTTGAATCTAAAAAATTTACCAATAAAGTATGCAAGCTATAAAAATCCATTTATAGGCTTAAACAAGCTTCAAGGAGTTGGAATATCTATTTTAATGAGATAATCAAATAATTTGATTTTATAAAAAATAGAAAAACCTTATGTTTATAAATATAAAAAAAAGAGTTAATGAGAGTAGTTTTTCTTAATATATATGTAGATGAGATAGTATTGATAGGAAATAACATTCATTTACTATAGTCAGTAAGGATCTGGTTGTCCAATAATTTATCCATGAAGAATATGGAAAAACAACTTATATATTAAGAATAGAAATCTATAAAGATATATCTAGAAGGTTACTTAGATTGTCTCAATCCATGTACATAGACAAGATGCTAAAACAATTTATCATGAAAGAATTCAAAAGAGGATACTTACCTATTCCATAAGGTATACGTCTCTTTAAAGATATGTGTTCTAAGACACAAATAGAAAGGGAGAGAGAGAGAGAAGATGGAAATGATTCCCTATGTTTTGGTTATAGGATCCATTATGCATATGATATTATATACAAGACCATATATCTTATACTCTGAGTATAATGAGTAGATACCAATCTAATCCAGGTGAGAGTTACTAAAGATAGTTAAAAATATTCTGAAGTACTTAAGAATAAATAATAATATCTTTCTGATATATGAAGGACATGAACTATATGCTAGTTTTCAATTAGTTATTAATAATAGAAAATCTTAGTCAATATATATTTTTACTCTAAATGGTGATGATGTGAGTTTGAAGAGTTTCAAAGAAGAGATCATAACAGATTTTATAACTGAATCTACATATATCTATGTGTTTAAGGCAACAAAAAAAGTTGTTGGATCAAAATGCTCATAACTGAACTAGGTATGATTCCTAACATTGTTGATCTAGTAGCCCTATACTGTGAGAACAATAAAGCCATTACATAAGCAAAGAAATCAAGGTCTCATCAAAGATTCAAACATGTATTTAGACGATTCCATTTGATTAGATAAATCATATAAATAAAATATGTAAAGATAAAATGAGCACATACTGAAGAGAATCATGCAAATCCTCTCACTAAGGCACTGTCCAACCAGAAGCATGATCGTCATATGGAGAGATATGATATTAAATACATGAGCGATTGACTTTAGTATAGGTGGAAGATTGTTAGTGAATATGTCTTGTAACCAATCAGTTAGTTACACGTAATACTAATTTTATTTATGTAAAATATATTTATTATTAATAAAGTTTTTTTATTTTTAATATTTATTTATATTTGATTAATAAATCTAATATTTGATTAATGAATCTAAAGTAACAATAGAGTTTATGAGACAAAAATATTTTGCAAAGAAAATTATGAAGTTGTTAAAAGTATAAGATTCATATTATATCAAAGTATTGTTTTTAAATATTCATAGTCAATATTTTATTAAAACTGGATATTAATTAAAGTTGTTAAAACAGATATATATTATATTTTTTTCTTTTATGAAAGGAAGCAATTGCTCTCATAAGCTGAGGTATGAGAGATACCTGAAACTAATATGCAAGTATTTGTTAGATTACATGTACACTAAATTGACTCATATGAGAATTTCGTATGAAGATATCACTTCTATTTATGGAAAGCCTTATATGATAATTATGTAAATGATCTTTAGACTTAAGTTTACTAAGTTATCTTATATAAAGAGTATTATGCTTTGATCCCGACTTCATGTTGTCCTAATCAAAAGTAATAAATAAATAGATATTGAGTATAATATAAACTATATTAAGGTATTTGAGTAATCAATAGAGAATTTATCACCCTAGTGAATTAGAAAAAATATTTCATACGTTCCCAAAATAGTATTGATTGTGAAATCCTTGAATAAGATGGAATGATATTTGAAAAGAGTTTCAAATATTATTTAAATAATCAATGAGTATAGTATTGAGAAGAAAAATGATTTAACAAAGAAAATATATTTTATGCTTTAACGTCTAAATCAGTACATTCTTAATGAAGAAATAGTAATTACACTAAGAAACTAGTCACTGAAAATTTAGAGGATCATAATAAGTTATGATCAATAAAGGTATTTGAGTTATCAATAGAGGACTCATCACCTTGGTGAATTAGGAAAAATATTCTATATGTTGTCAAATAGTATTAATTGTGAAATCCTTGATAAAAGTGAAATAAGATTTGAAAAGAATTTCAAATCTTATTTAAATAATCAATGACTATGATGTTGAGAACAAAAATGATTTAACAAAGAACACATACTCTATGCTATAATGTCTAACTAGAAACATTCTTGATAAATGGATAATAATTACACCAAGAAACTAGTCACTGAAATGTTAAATCAAACCATTTATGACTTTTTTAATAGTTAGAGGATCATTACAGGTTGCTAGATATTGTATTTGATCTTCAAATATAAATTAATCAATTATTAAATTGATAATAAATTAATTTATTTAATCATATTTTATTTAGGATTGTGATTTGTATTTGAATGAATTTATTAGGGAACCTAATGGGCCACACACATAAGAACCATTAGTCAGAAAATTAAAATAGGATGATTAATCAAGTGTGACTTAATTGTAAATAAGTTTTAGAAATTGAAGATTATAATGTAATTTGTACATGAAATTACAATTCTAGACTTAAAAAAATTAAGTAAGGACTTGATTGATAAATTTATAAAATTATCATGAAATAGTATATGTCATATTATTTAAGAGGAAAATGATTTTTTTAATCATTTATAAGGTTTTCAAGTTTTTCTATAAATAAAATGTTATGTCTCTTATTTCATATACAGAAAAAACTATTTTAGTTACAAAAACACCTACAACACAAAAAAAGTTAGCACTCAAGGGGATAGCAACCCCCCCTCTCCTAAAAGGATTTAAGATATTTCTTATTGGTGGTTTGTGTGGATTACCATTAGAGGCCAGGCACTTCAAAAATTTGTGATTTGTAATAACCCAATCTTGAAATAATTATTCAAATGTAAAAAGAATATGTAATCTTTAAGTAATCTTTGTTTAAACCCTAAATGACTTTAGATTTGTCTAACATGATTCTTGAGATTTTTTTAAAAATTTTAAATTTACTGTTTCCGCTGTGTATATGTCTTTCGGGAAATCTAACATTAATGATGATTCAATGACTTCTTCTGTAACTCATATCATTTGTTGTTGCTTCTAGAACTAGTTTAACTGCTTCATCTCATTACCTAAAAAGGCCTTCATCACCTCATTAACATTCTATAAATAAAGATCTTTCCATAAATTCCATTCAATTTTTTTTATATATATATAAGCATTCTATTAAAAAAAAGAAATAATTATTTATTGAGATTACTACTTTTAAGTCATGGAATTTGGACCAAATAATTTTCCATTGTAGTTATTCCTACAACTGGTATTGATTGTCATCATGCTTTGCTCAAGTTTACTACATTATACCCATTATATGTTCAACATTTAGAATTGTCTCTTATTAAAAGCTAGCTTGAAGGCTTCTTGATTCTTTGAATTCTCACTCTTGGTTACTTTTTGCATTGGCCAAATAAAAAGTTATTAATATGTATAAATTATGTGATATTCAGGTTATTAAAAGAACTAATTGAGTAATGAATTCACTATACACCATGAATAAGAATAATGTAATTATCATTTTGCTCTTCCAACAAAAGAACAATAAGCTTAGTATTTTGTTTTTTTTTCATTAGAGTCATTAGTCATTATAGGATTTAGAGGATAATTGGATTGTTTTATTTTTTAAATGTATAGTATAAAAACTATATTATCCCTAAAAGCAAGATATTTTAAAAGATTAATCAGGGTAATTAGGTATTTTTACTCTTTTATATGCATAATGTAAAGACTATATTACCTTTACAAGCAAAACTATTAAAAGGTTGATAGGGTGCTACTATCCTTTTAGAAGTATAGTGTAATGACTATATTATCTTTAAAAACAAAATTTATAAAGCTTGCATCTAGTGGCTTTTTGTATTTTTAAATTGGTTTTTTAGTGATTAACAAGTGGATATGAGGGCAATTTGATCTCTTAACAATCATGAATATTATTTTAAAAAACTATTGGCATGTGTGGCGTCATCCCACACCCAAAAGCTGCCTTCTAGGGTGACATGAGAAGTGTCTCACCGTGATTTGTTTTGTTGGTGCCACATGTATACGCAGAGAAATAGTAGTTAGGTTTTAATGAATTTCTTTTACTCTCTCTTTTCTTTCTCTTCTCCTTGCCAAAATATAAAAGGTATCTTTCATTTGTGTTTTGTATTCAATTAGGTTCTTATTCTTTTGATTGATTTATTTTTTTCAATTCTGCCCCTCATTATTTAATTTCATTTAATCTTTATATCAAATTTGATCATCATTTTTTTTTATTGTTATTTGTTTTTTTTCCTTTTCATAATTAAATTTCTTTTTAAATTTTAAGCTTCAACTTTTAATTTCAAATTATTAGTTTCCATTCTTTTAATTACTATTTCTTTTGTTTTGAATTTTTGTTTTATGTTTATTTTTCAATTTCACTCCCAATATTTTTAACTCTGATCAACAAGTTTATCCAGTGTAACATAGAGATTGTTCTTCACTACACTTTTAGCCTCAACATTTTTATGTCGAAGCTTTTCAGCCTCTACCAAATGGGGTGATGTTCTTAACTACACTAACACGATTGCCTTGGTGGGTAACCACAGAGATTGTGTTTGCTGGCAAAGTGACCAAAGAAGCTGACAATTTCTTCTTTTTTTTTTTTTTGATCTCTGTTCATAACCTTGATGTTAAAGGGAGGGTCGGTCTTGAATCTCTAGTTCTGTCCTATAGCTGCGATTCATCTGTGAAAGGTAAAGAATATTTAGCAAAGAGTTTCCTGTTTAATTGCCCAATAGCATGTGTGACAAGAAATACTACAGCATTGGCCCGGCACTGCGTCACAAGTGAAGTATTTTTTTTTTAACACTGAAAAAAAAAAAGTTTAGGTACTGCTAATATATTAAAAAAAAAACAAAAGATTTAAACTATGAATTTAAAATTTGTTTTATATTTAATAATATTTTTTAAAATATCAAGACGGTAACACACTAAATGATATTTTTAGTTAATATTAAGACAACAACATTCATGTTGACTTACAAAATTCATATGAATAAACTTGCAAAAATAAATAAATTAAAAAGCTTAATTTTCAATTAATTCAATATTAAAAAGTGAAATTAATAAAAAAAAATAAGTAAACTCAAGTTAACAATCCAAACTCACAACCTAAGTCATGAACGTTATTGAATTTAATAATTTTTTTTTATCTCAAAGATTATTTTTCATTTAATTGTATGGTAACAAAGTGTATGCTAATTTTTTTTATGAAATATTTTAAAAAAAATAATTAAAACAAGTGCGCGGGTCTAAGATAGCAAAAATAAGCCTAATTTTTTATGCTAAATAACAAAAAGAGATCCCTTTTATTTTAAGTAAAAAAATAGATTATTGATAACAAATACTAAAATTGTATTTTTTTCAAAAAAAAAAGTTAAATCATTGATTAAAAAAAAATGTGAAATTTTTTTTTTTTATAAATTGAGGGACTAAAAATACATTAAACAAAAAAAAAAAAAATAACAGCTCCGACATTATGGTTTAACCCGTTAAACCTGTGATTAGGGTCATGGACTCAACTAGGTTTAATACATTTGTTTTTTTTCTTAAATTTATTTTTTACTTAAATATAAAATTAAAAAAAAGACAAAAGAAATTGCTTAGGCACACACGCTTAAAATATCTTTATTTCTATCTTTTTAAGGGGCAAACAACCTTTGTTTATATATATATATATATATATATATATATATAAACTAATAATTAGACAATATGTTGTCTGCTTGAGGTAAACAATATGTCATTTGTCTGTCTAAATTTTAGCTATCACTATGCTGACTAGAAAATCAGGACAAAATATTTTTTTATCATAAAACCCCATTTTATCCTAAAAATATTTTATAAACACATTTAGAACATCTAGAAACTAATTTATCAACCTAAAAAAATCTAAAAAAGGATCCAAAAACACAAAATCAAACTAGGTAAAATTTTGTTTCCTTAACTATGATTTGTTTTTTAGGTAATATTGAGATTCTAAATAACCATCATCAAATTCTTCTCATCAAATAGAATTTGTGGACACCTAGATTAACTCGACTTTCTCTCTATACGTCGAAATCAGTGTTAACAACGACTTTTTCTCTATACGTCGAAATCCGACTAAACTCTCTCTCCTCTCACAAACAAAGAATTGAAAAAAAAAAAGAAGTTTTGTACCAAAATTTAATTTCAAAGAACTTAAGAGATTGAAAAGGTATAATTTAAAAAAATTAAAGGACTAAATTGAACTTTTCATGATAATTTTAAACCACCACCTATTTTCAACATTTTTTTTCATCTTGGTCCTCTATCTTTTCATTTTGCCCTTGGTTGGAAAATAAAAAGCGATTGTCCTTCAGTTTTTCAGTTGAAGAACTGAGTCGGGGAGAAAAAACCTTTGAGAATCAAAATGAAAAAAAATAGAAAAACATCACTCTCCAGTGCATAGTAATTTATAAGAAAGTCAACAAAACACATGTATAAAGTGTTTTCACCCCATGGTTTAGTGTTATTTATAATATATAATTTGAGCTTGTTCTTTACAGACCCGAGGCTTGACAATTTTTCAACTTCCTTTCATTTTCCTTCATCGAAAATGACAATATTGTTCCTGGATTGCCTGGGACCATCAAATGGCAAAGATTTTTTCTTTTTCTTTTTCTTCCCCTACTGTACTGTGATTCGTGAGCTCTGTGGTGAACCTGTCACCAAGTAATGGGTTGCCGCTCACTAACTCCATTGAAATGAATTGCCGACATCGATCCAATCTTTCTCCAAGAGGTGGGGGCTTGTGACTTCAAACCTTTGTCACTTGCTGAAGAAACAAGAACAGAAGCACGAGAAAGTCACATGCTGTGGAAAACAACCCCATGTCTCGGGCATTAATTGGATCAGACAGCTAACCCAATATCATTGCAGGAACTTCGACGTCCAGAGACAACATCAAATCTTTTAAGTGATTGAACATAGTCTATAGATTTCACTGGATCTGTTTATTGTTTGTCAGCGGATACCAAGCATGGTAGCTGCAATAACAATATTAGATATCATGTAGGATATGCATTATTTATACATTTACTTTATATCTTTACATGCCTACTCTTCACAGAGATATCAGGAAGATCTAGGATTACAACTGAGTCGTTGAGCTTCCAAGCAGAAACCTAATGAAAATTTTTCTTTCTTGTTACAGCATAAAGAAAAAGGAATCTTCATGGAATTCATGATTATCAGCCTGAACATCCCGGAATCTCTCCAAAGTTTGATTTCCAACTCCCCTTAAGTTTTGATTAGAAGGGGAAAAGTTACAGCAAAAAGGGGAGCATTTTTCTCACTAAGTCACGTGTAGTTAGTAACCATGTTTTAGTAGACAAATTGGTAAAGAGCTTGCAGCCTGGAGATCCTTGAGCATGCAGACCAAATTGCCTTCCATATTGGCAAAAGGGGTGCCACTAACCCCCATCCTGATACAAGCCAAAACAAAGATCATTGAGACTTCGAGGAATAGATTCCTCAGAACCAAATTTGAGGCAAATGAAGAACAGGCAGCATCAAATGTATTAAACAAGTGAAACTACATGGAAATAAAATGAATGTGAAGCAGCTTTCTAGAGGTTATTTGATGGGTTACTATAGTAAACAACAAGGGAACATCACCCAATCAATAATATAGTTGTAGCTCAATTGCACAAGACAGTATATAGACCCACCAGCTCCAAGGGCTTCTGGTGAGATGGAGATGGAACAACAATAGCTGGGCTTCGACTCATGGAAAGTTGCAGATCTGTGAATTCGCTTCTTATTGCGCGGTAAATTTCTGATCCGGAGGTGGTGAAGCCGTCAGAAGATCCTCTTCCTGCCCTTGAACTTGCAGGGTTCCCATTTGCCCCAGTGGTTCCATCTGTATCTCCAGCACCTGTCTGTATTAATAAGAAAAGACATCAAGATCAGGAAATCATCAGCCAGTGACAGGTACCTCAGAAAAATAATTCCACTAGTACTTTGAGATTCTATGAATAGGATGCCCAGCTTAACCTTACTGAGCTTCCAAAAGACAAGCACCACTTAATAATCTTAACCCAAACACATCAACAGCACACCCCAAACACAAGCAGTTGCATTCTTCAGGTGGTGCAAAGCTTATTCTTCAAAAACTGAATGTTGCGGAAAAAAAAGACAAGCCTCTCTCGAGTACGACATTCTAACAATAACTCTACTGATAGACATTAGTTTAAAATGAAAACATGAGATTCAACCTAGAGCATTGGAAAAAGATATATAATTAGTAAACTGCAAGCCAGAGGATTTTTTTTTCCTACTCAAACTTACATTAGACAAGCCCTTAATGTGAACAATAATGATTGTAATATCATCTGTCCTGCTTTCATGTTCCAACCATATTTTGTATGACTCCCCAGCAATGGCAGCACAAGCATCTCGGGGGTCTGTGCATCTTGCCACCTATCAATAGAAAGAGAGTAAAATATCAAGGACAGAAATAGCAGGAATGAGAGTAAAAAAACAGAGATAAAAAGTCTACAACCAACTTGACTAGAATTTCATCACGGAAGAAAGTGATAATCAATTCAAAATTCCAATGGAATCCATATTTGTTTTCCCTCTGTTTTTTCCTTGGCAAGAATCATTTTTTACATGATTTCAGTGGACATGTATTACCCCCAGTTATGTTCCATGCAACAGAATTTTAAATGGCAATTAATTAAATTTTGGTTGCTTGTTTTAAAAATTCAAAAGCATAGCAATAGCCGTGTTTTACCTTAACAAGATATCATTTCTACTATGCTGAATTTAATTAAAAAAAAAAAAACAGCATTTTAAGAAGATTGAAAATTTTATTAGAACATGCACCTAACATACACATGCACCTTTTTCATTTCAAGAAGTTATTAAATAAATACAGTAATTGTTAAATCTGATCAAATGTCTGACTATGGCTCAATATAATTGTTTTACGGTTTCTAGAGGAAAAGCAAATTTTAGTACACTAAATTCGCCAGTGAGCAGCTCAGAAATGTTACTGGTAATTCTTCTATTGCAGCACTTGATGGTATAGTTCGATGAACTAGGCCAATGAACCCCTATTTAGCACTGCAGTGCAGAGGCAACACCAAACACGTCTAACGACAGTACAGAGAAAAAAATTATGAAGAAAAACTATTTTCATAATTATGTATTCAACAAAATTTGATGCCAATCAAGAAAGAAGGTTATTTCCTTTAGTCTATTTTGATCGGTTTCTATGATAAGCAGACACTCTTTCTTCATTCAAATGAGAAAGTCTGGATGCAGATCAGAGTCAATAGTTGATACTGACGTAAATATCTGTACAACTCCGTGTAAATTCCACCTCTTCATTTCCATGAAATTATAAACTTTAATGAAACGGAAAAAAAAAACTATCAATTACTACTGGACAACAAAAAGCAGCAAGCAATCAGAGGCCTAACTATATGAAGGCAGTCGAAAGGCAACCACTAAATCATAAATGCAACGCATAGAAAAGAAAAATACAGAAGGGTCATAATGCCATACCATATCCACAACAGTCTGGCTTGAGAGGAACTCAAAAACTCCATCACTTGCAACAACAAAGAACAAATGATTAGGAGTAAGGCGAACCATAGACACCTCTGGAACAGAAATGACACCGATTTTCTCAGCTGTACTATCCCCTACACTCCTCGAAAATGCTGTTCCTGGATACATCCCGTTTTGCACCCACAATCTTGGAGGATCACCCCCGTGACTTTCCTCATTACCCCACACCTGTATATCAGGATCCTCAAGCCCTTCGACTTGATCAACAGTCAGAACCCTAGCCCCAGAAAGCTTAACTCTCTCATACTCATCTTTCCTAAACGGTGTTTGATCACTAGACAAATCCTCTGCTACAATCCTATTCCCATTTTTAACAGCAATAACTGCTCTCGAATCGCCCACATTAGCAACATAAATTGTATCTCCAATCACAAGAACTGTTATCGCTGTTGTACCACTCATTGAATCATCAATCTCACTACTACGTAACTCATTGTTTGCCGTTGAGAATGCTGAATTATAAGCTTTAACAGGGTCGTCCAACAACGTGGGATCATATGCTAATATTTGAACTAACCTATCCTTAACAAACTTGGAACATTCAGTACCATAATGACCATGGCCATCAAACACACCAAAGAAATGTACATTTGGGTTACCTTGAACTTGTTTTCTAATGCAGAAACTATCCTGGTTTTCCTTATCTGGCGAGTCAGGATAGTAACCTCTCTGTGTTAAGACAGAGTACTGCAATTCATAGTTACGTGAAGGGACAGGAACAATCTCTAGTGATCTTTGTGTAAGTATATGCTTGCTGGTGGCATTCATATATGAACCCATTTCACCGTAGTCCCCTGAATTACTCTCTGTTGACGATGGGTACCTGCTACAATACTTGCCTTGAACACAACCCATATTACAAACGTGTAACCAAATAGCTAAAAAGAACAAATTTTGAACCGCACGCTTAGTGTTTGCAAAAAAAATCCGAAGAAGAAGAAAAAAAGGGGGCCTACAAATTGTAGGGATGCAATTTCTGGTGGAAATAGCGAAATGGGGATCTTATAAATTCGACAACGAAGCACTGTAACGAGTGATTTTGAGGGAAAGACATGTTCTTGACAAAGGAAATTGAGAAACAAACCCTAAAAGGCAAAAGCTAAGAAAATGTCTCCAAAAACCTCTCGGTGTTTAAAGAGGAAATTATATTCTCAAAATGACGATGAAAGATTTGAATCTGGGTTATACCCAAGAAAACGTTTTACAAGAGAATTAGAATAAACCTCCAAGGAAGGACTTATCAGTTGAAAGAAGAAGCAAAAGAAATGCTAGGGGAGACCCTAAGCAGAAGCAAAAGTTGAAAACTTTTTTCAGTCTATCAATGATCACACGACGACGGTTGATGGTTTCCAAAAGAATGCAGCTGTTTAGGGGCGCACAAGATCGCTGCTCAAGAAGATGAAAGAACCAAAGCAAGCAAGCGTGCTAGTACTTTTGTTGAAGACACAGGAAAATTAAAGATAAAAACATGAGAAAGAGCAGGAAGAGGACAATGAAGCGTCGATGATGACGCAAACGAGAGAGAGGTTGTGTGCATGGATGGGTTTTCTTTTTGTGCTCAGACAAAAGTCCATCTTCCAAGAAAACAAACAACTCTATACAGACAGTAAAGCGATAAAAACAAAGTTACATGTTTTTCCTTTTTTTTAATCAATCCCAGATGAGTGTTTTGGATAATTGAGGTAATCTATTTGAACAAGGATAATTAAATTAAATAATCACCCCCCTGTACATTGCCATTGCCATTGCCATTACCACCCCAAAATTAAATTTAACTCCTGTATGATTGATATTATGATAATTTTTTTAGGTTATCGTTTAAAAAAACAAGTTTAAGAAAAAATATATATTATGATTTTTTAACTAAAGAAAACAGATTATTTCAGTACTGATTCTAAAATTTAGATTTATAAAATGTAAGAAATAAAACATATCCCTATCATTGCACCTCTCTTTCTTGAATCCAATAACTGAGTGAGAAAAAAAAAAAAAGAACTAACCAGTAAAAACTTCCAATTGAGCAAGGCTTTCTTGATATATTTCACCTTTAGGACAGAAGTCACTGTGATTGTAAGGATATTGTAAAGAGTGATGGAGTTGTAAATTTGGCAAGTTGAAGTTAGCATTGATTGGCTAAAGATTTCGTTGTTTGTTTGGATCTTAAGTATATGGCTTTTACCGTTAATTAACTATCCTGACATTATTTTTTAGATGAGTTGGATGATTAGTTTGCACGTTATTAATTACTTTCCCTGTGCTTGTCTTTATATTTTTACAATTTCACTCTCACAGGTTTTATATTATCTTGATTTTACGTGTTGAATTTTCTTTTTTCACTTTCCATGTTTTCATATATATATATATATATATATATATATATATATAAAGTGTCAAAGAAAATTTCAGTATTAAATTAAAAGTTGATGATGCAAAGTAAAACTTTAGTCTATAATATTTTTTTAAAAAATCAAATTTAACACATGAAAAAGCACAATTGTTTTTCATTTTATCCCTTATATATTATAACATCTCACATCAAAAAGCAAGAGAAAAGGTAATATATTGAAATGTGTTTAGTTTTGCGGTAATTTTTATTATTATAGTTTGAAAAAGAAAATATAAAAAAATATAAATTATAGCTTTTTCTTCGGCATTTAAAAAAAAATTCATGTAAAATTATGATGTATGATAATTTAATAAATATTTTTAAATTTATAATTAAAAAAATACCATAACACAGAAATAAAGGAACTTAATAGATTAATCAAGTAAAATATATAGGTAATTGCTTTATTTTTGCTACTCTTAATATTCAACTATCATGGCAAGTAATTCAACATTCAATCAGTTTAGCATTTCTTGTTTGCACGCCAGGCTATTTTCGATGCATAATTTTTTTATTATTTTTTTTTCCATTCAGAAGAAACCAGGAAAACTCATCAAGTGGGAATCTCTGAACATTAAGTTAGAACAAAACAATAGTTCTACTAAATGGATGATATTGAAGAAGAAGCAATAGCTAGGAAAGTTATAAAACGAGAGGCGGCCTTTACTTTCTTGGAGGTCAAAGTCTGAGATGATGCCATCGGCTGCTCGCTTATGCTACTAATTTGTCCTTAATCTGTTTGAAAGTTCCTGCATAGTGTTAGAAGATAAAAGATAGATAGAAACCCACTACCAAGAAAACTACTCTTCATCGGCGAGAGAAACTTGGCAGAAGGTGCAAGGTAGGGATGTTTCGAGAGTGTTTCCAAGCAACATTCCTTCCTAAAGTGCTTTTTCATAAAGGTTGAATTGGCTACAAAATTCTACATGATATCCATGTGGGCACCCAAATGAAATGACCCTTTCTAGATCTCTTCATCAACTTTATTGTATAGCTCCATGGTGTTCGTCGACGTCGATATCATCATCGTTATTATCATTATTGTTGTTGTTGTGTGGTGAGAATATAATTATTGCTAAGAAAATTTTTAGTTAATATTTTATGTGGTTAATTTGCTGGTTATACTTAACACTGATTTTATTCGTATAAAATATATTTATTATTAATAAAGGTTTTTTTATTTTTAATACTCATTTATATTTGATTAATAAATCTAGAATAAATATAAAATTCATGAGATAAAGATGTTTTGTAAATGAAATTATAAAGTTTTTATAAATCTAAAATTCATGTTGCATCAAAACATTGTTCTTAAATGTAATTGGTCAATGATTTAATAAAATAGACATACTACATGTTGTAATGTCTAAATAGAAATATTCTTGATGAATGGATAATAACTACATTGAGAGGTTAAGTCAAACCACTTATGACTTTTCTAATATTTAGGGGATCATGATAGGTTACCAGACACCGTACTTGATTTTTAAATATAAATTAATTAATTGTTGAATTAATAATAAATTAGATTATTTAATTTATTTAATCCTATTTTATTTAAGATTATGATTTATGTTTGAGCAATATTATTAGAAAATTTAATGAGTCACACATATAACCATTGGTTACAAATTAAAATTGAATAATTAATCAAATATGACTTGATTGTAAATAAGTTTTAGAAATTGAGAACTAGAATGTAATTAATATAATTCTAAGACTTAGAAAAAAAATCAAGTTTTAAGGGGCAAATTAATATCTTATCATTTATAGGGTTTTCAGATTATAGGGGTTTTCTTATAAATAGAATGCTATACCTCTTATTTTCACAACTAAGAAAAACTATGTTAGTTACAAAAACTCTTGAGACATAACAAAAAAAAAAGAGTTAGTACTCAAACGTATAATAATCTTCTCTTCCAAAAAGATTTAGGAAATTTTTCATTGTTGATTCATGTGAATTATCATTAGAGGCCTGACACTTAGATGGTTTGTGATTTCCGACAACTCAACTTTGAAGCAATTATTCAAAGCCAAAAAAATCTGATCTTTAGGAAATATTCATATGAAATCTAAACAACTCTAAATCTATCTAACAGGATTCTCAGGACTCCTAAAAAAATTTAAATTTATTATTTCTGCTGTACATATATCTTTTGAAAAACCTAACAAAAATAACCTAAAAAGAAAAGAGAAATAAAATGAACTGCCAACCATCAAAATAATTGTCAAGGAGCTTCTTAAGTTTGTATGAGCCTCTATGATCAAATTGGGCACATGTGTACAAGGATTCACATACAATGATGAATATCACCTTCAATTTCAAAGCTTGAATAATATATCTTAACTTTATCTTATATATAAGCACTTTAATTTTTTCTATTCATTTTCAATATAGGATATCTACCACTCAAATGTACACCTTACAAATTTCTTCTCACTTACAAGTTTGACCCATTGAAACACAATTCTCAAGTCCTCTTTCAACAGAAGTATTTAACAATTCGATTTTGATATGTAAAGTTTGGAGTTTAGCTTTTTTGCTCAACTATGGGGAAGCAAACAAGATAATAGGAGCCCAACCATGATTTCCACTATTCCCGAACCAAACCATTAATTTCAATACCATTTGTTAAGGAGTTTTATTTGTTTTATGGAGATACATGTGTTTCTGCGTTCATATTAGCCTACATGTATAGGAACTTATATATAATAATGGACACCACCTCCGATACAAAAAACCTAGACTAATGAATTATGTGTTTATCTTATATAGAAGCACCTTTTTTTTTAAATTTTTTAATATGAAATACTTGTCACTCACATGTGCACCCAATAACAATGATGTCATTTAGCATTGCCTCAATATATATATATATATATATATATATATATATATATATTGATTGTTGTGAATTTTAATTCAGATCTAAATGATATGTTTAAATTCAATTTAAAAGTAACTTATTTTTGTGTGAAGTCTAATCCAGTATTGCATTTACTATTTTTTTTTAATCTCTTCTATTTTAAACCAGCTAATTTTGAAAAACAAAACAAAAATTTTAGATGGACAACGACAATCTTAATTACTCGAGTCAAGATGAAATTTCACCATTTAAAAACCCTTTAATATTGAACAATATTAATGAAAGCTATTTTATATGTGTTGATATGGAGAGTTTTCTTTCTCATAAAAACTCCATACTTTCTTTTCTTTCTAGCATATCATGTATAATTAAATCTCTATATATTAATATAAATGAGATCATGAGAATTTATTAATTAATCGAGATATTATTTAAACTTCAATTTAAAATCAAGATCAAACAAAAATGTTATTTAATCAAGGTTATTCATTTATCGAGATTATATTGTATTTACAAATAAATAAAGTTAAACAAAGCCGCAATTTTAATCTTTTGCTTCTAGATTTTAAAGCACCAAGAGTAAATGATGCTAAGATTCATTTACTAGTTATTTATGCTACACTTATTTCTTTTGTCCCCTACATCTCAAGTTATTCTACGAGTTTATTACTATTATCATTGCCATATGGGAGATGATGGAAATTCAACTCAAAGTCACATTCAAATTGCGAATTCAAGTAAGACTTGATGGACTTGGACGATCACCTCAACCAAAAGTGTGATTAAACAACTATATATTTTAATTTTCAATGCATTGATTAAACTTCTCCAAGAAATGTTATAATCGAGTTATCCATTAAAAAATTGTTATTGTCTAACGATTATCCTATAGCCAGGCCTTTACCCATTGAAGTTTCTTAACCCACTTCATTAAAACAAAGTTTCTTAACTAAGAAATTATTCCTTTAATCTTATGAGTGAAAGGTAATTGATGCCTACTAGCTAGCATTTTTAAAGCAAGATCTTGAAACTATATTGATAAACTCATATTTAATGGGCAAACAACCCCCCACGTGAAAAACCACCTCCCTTGGGTTTAGCCTAGGAGAACAACTTAGTTCCATGGGCACACCTACATTTTGGATCATACTCTCCCTACACTCTTAGCTGTATAAAAGTCTTTTAAGAGCCTACCATATTTCCATCAATATTAATACATATGTTTGAGATATTTTCCCCCATTAAAACTATTAGAAAAATATTACGTTGTAGCCACTCCTTTCTATAAAAAGACTCATGGGCTAGAAATAGACCACGAACCCATTAACCAAAAAAGATTTAGAATCTTTATTCTCTATTGTATATTTATTTTTATAGTATCTTTCTGTAATATTATTGTATTTTCTCTTAAAACGTTACTGACTTAATCATTAGAGAGTCTTCAAATTCACCAAAGAGAACCTTTTACAAGTATTAGACACCCGTCTCCAGCTACCTTGGCTAAGAAGAATAGCTCAGATTGCTAAAACCAAGAGATTAATCGATTATTCAAGACATAAGTCTTGCCCCCAAGCTACTTGGGATTTTTTGGGACTTCATCATTGTTACGGTCTATGAAAAACTAATCAAAAAGTCATTAGTTTCTTTCTAATGAAATTTCCATGTCATTTCATGGAACACAACCATGAGACACCTAAGTTAGAACACTTGATGGATCTACCCGTTACTGTGAGCACTTCTTCCTATTCGGACTTTCTAGGCTATGTGAGGATTTTGTGTTTAGTAGTTTAAAATAATTTAGAGGATAAATGTTATTTTTTGTTTGACTATTAGACATATTGGTGTGAAGCTGCTTTTAGATTATTTCTAATGGGTTTTATATTTGATAAACACAGTAAGCAATTAATTTCTTTTAAAGGTATCACGCATCTCAACAAACCCGGTAAGCAATTCAAAACTCACCACTCTCATCATGGCTAATCTAGCAGGACCAATCAACTTTGGGTTTAATAAGTTTCTTAGTATTTGTAGCTCTTAAAGAGGACACAACTGGTCCTAAAATTTAACTTGCTATGTTGGTATGCTTTTTTTTTTTCCTAAACTTTTCCTTGTTTTCTATGTCTCTCTCTATGTCAATAACATTCTTCAAGCATGTATTTGTATTTGAAATCTTGAATAGGTTTATTTGATGATAATTATTAACTTTGTGAATGAATTTTACGTAGAGGTGCCATTTGAATTTTAGTTGATAATGAATAAAATTAACATATAACCTTGTTTTTAGCATGCTATTGTTAAGTTCGTATATTCGAGTTTAGTTTGTAAGCGTGAATATAATTGGTTCCATATTGTAGTTAGGATTAGGATAGTGTGATGCAAAAAAAGCGCATAGAACGCAAGCTTGCAAGACTTGGTTGTTGAAAGAAAGTATCTACTACACTAATTTTGTTTTTCTTTCTATATTTCAGTAACTTTATTTCCCTATGCATGTTTGAAAATGCCCTGTGACACGATCAAAAGATTGATGTCTTCTCCCAAGTGCAGGAGTGTCAAAATAATAAATAACCCGACAAGACCGGGGTCGAACCACAGGGAGGTTAATTGTATAAATTATAGATAACAACAATGATAAAATAACAATAGTAACAATAACAACAACAACAACAACAACAACAACAATAACTATAATAATAATACTAGTAGTAGTAGTAGTAGTAGTAAAAATAGTAATAGTAATAGTAGTAGTAGTAGTAGTAGTAATAATAACACCAATAATACTATTAATAATGATAATAATAAAGATGAAAAAGAAGAAGTTGATGAGAACTTTGAGATGGAAGATTAACGTAAGGATTAAACAATGATAACAACAAATGTCAAGGTTAGAGGATCCACTAATGGTATTTCAAATAAGTATAGTATAAACTCTTTTTATTACTCAACTGGAAACCACACACAAAGGAGGTTCCAATCAGATTATAAATTGTTAACATGATTACATTAGTTATCTTATTCGAATAATGCTAATACTTGTAAATGTTGTCAGGCATTCATGATTATAACTTATGTTAACAACAAATCAAGTTCCTTTCATAGCACAGGTGTTAGTTATATCATACAGTTGGGCTATGAAAGTGCCAAGTATTTGTTGTACCAAGGGTTATACAACATAAATCTAGATTAACCATTTAACAAGCAAAGTATTAAGAATGAATAAGATAACAAATAC
>Ga0325403_1001127_pt1 | contig 21670 bp, 4 predicted proteins | sample PopdelMetagenome_19_FD_205665 | JGI IMG/M metagenome (GOLD analysis project Ga0325403, IMG submission 205665) | Populus deltoides microbial communities from Bellville, Georgia, United States - Xylem-PdKOR-R4 | ecosystem: Host-associated > Plants > Phyllosphere > Stem > Wood/Secondary xylem... | reverse complement strand
CCCTCCGTTGTCCCCCCCCCCCCCCCCCCCCCCCCCCCGGTTGATGTTCGTCAGGTAACTTAAAATTGATTGAACTTTGCCGACAAACAATAACTCGAAGACATAATAGAAACACAGGAAACATCCTCCACCGTAAGTCTTCGTTGTCCGAATTCTGAGCTTGGCAGAGATCTCTTGAACGATTGCAGGCTAGCTTGTGTTCGTGGAGTCCATACGACCAAGAGGTGCCATAGTTGTACGCAAAGACCATTTTCAAGACAGCTGCCTCTATGATTGGAGCGTGCTTGTAATGATCGAAATCATGTCCTTTACAACAAAACATGAAGAACAACAAAAGGAAAACATAAATAAAGGTGGCACTTTTCATGTCAAAAGAGAAATTCAAGCGCTTGCATTTTCCCTTTTACTGCTGGGGCAATGTTTGCGGGTCATTGTACTGTTGTTTTTGTTGTTCCTACGAATGTTTTTTTTTTTTTTTTTAATGTTTTGAAAAACTAAGCATGGTTAATTAATTAATTTATTTATTTTTGAAAAATAATATAAGTTGATAGTCTGTGTTACTGAGAACAACGTTACCCAATAAAATGCATTGCTGAGAACAACACAATCTCTTGGATTGTGCTGTTCCCACCAACGCAATAAAATAAATTAATTAATTAAAATAAACATGTTGAAACTTGTATATTTTTTTGAAAAAGAAATCTTTCATACAACAAAATATCCAAATTTATTTCAATTAAAAAAGCATATTGAAGATAATTAAATTCATAGGTTTCTCTCTCATTAATGATATGCAAAAATATAAACAAGTTAAGAGAAATTTATTGCAGATATGTTTATAAATCAAATAAATAAGAAAAACTACACAAAAAAAAAACTTAGATGTCTCAAACACACAATCTCACGAAACAATTATAATTTTAGATCTAATTATTACATCAAACTCGGATTTTTTTAGATGATTCTATATAGACCCAGTTCTACATGAAAGTTAGTGAGTTATAGCCTGTCATGGTCTAAAAAACTCTTAAATCAAGCCTAAAATTATTGTTTCTTTTTCTATTTTAATTAATTTTCTAATCAATCTCTGATTTTAATTACTTTTGCTATTTAGTTTTAATTTGAAAGCGTGCATCCTTGCCTTTTGTCCTTGAAGTCTCATTAAAAGGATATTCTTGGCTTTTTAGTGTTGGTTATTTTCATAAACAAACATTGTGAGGTCTGTACAATCCTTTTTTTTATATATATTTTTATATTTTTTTGTTTGATTGGTTTAATTTCAAATTTAATTTGGATTAACTCTCCACTTGTCGAATCTATTTTCAACATTGTTTTGTTTAAAAAACAAAAACAATTTTTTTTAGTTGCACTGTTGAGAATAGTGCAATCCCAGAAAAACCCTCAAACTAGAGCATGGAGTTTTTATTTTTATTATTTTACTAACTTTTCTGATTAATTTTGAATTTTAATTACTTTTATACTTAACTTTAATTCAAAAGTGCAAACCTTGCCTTTTCTTTGTTGAAGCCTCGTTAGAATAACTTTTCTCATGGCAATGATTATCTCGGCTGTCCAGTGGTGGCCATTTTAATTAACAAGCATTGCAAGGTCTGTGCGGTTTTCTTTTCAAATTCTTCCCTCTATTTTTTTTTTTAACCTCTGTTTGGTTAGTTTAATTTTAATTTTAATTTTAATTTTAATTTTAATTTTAATCTAGATTGAGTCTGAATTCATTAAATTTATTTTCAACACTGTTTTATTTTTTAATTTGCATTATCGAGATGGGCACGCAATTAGATAAGACGTTTTAAACCTGAAATCAAGAGTAAATATATAAGCCCTCCATAAAATTAACACTTTTACTGTCTGTTAATAATTGAACATCACTATTTTGGTCTAGGATGCCAGTCTATTGGTTTTTATATTTTAAAAATGCTTTTTAAAAAATTTAAATTTATTTTATTTTATTTTTTACTTGAAATTAATATTTTTAGTGTTTTTAGATTATTTTAATATGTTAATATCAAAAATAATTTTTTAAAATAAAATAAATATTATTTTAATATATTTTTAAATAAAATATTTTAAAAAATAATTATTATCACACTTCTAAACACGCGGAAAAACACAAGAATAGCTTCATGCATTTTAAGGACATTTTCTTCCCAACACAAAAACGAGGGGGGACATGTACATGGATACATTAATCTGTTCCCGTACATATATATGTTTCGATTTTGGTCCCTCTTTAAGTATATTTTTTTAACAATTGAGTTTTTAAAAATACGTGAATTTTACAATGCCATAAAATTTTCTGATGAAATTCAATACACACACTGGTCTATCACTCTTTAAATAATAAATATTGTTATTCTAGAATTATATAAGAAAAAATTATATTTTTATTTATTAAGAATTCTTGAGCCACCTCAAATTTAATGAAAGCAAAATTCTTTTTTTTTGAAGCTATTTTGTGGGTCGGGCTATCTCTTTTTTATTAATATAAAACAAATATTCAAAAGTTTTGTTAATGTGTTTTTCAACCCCAAGAAAAATTATAATTCTTGTTGTAGCCTCTCAAGAGTGCGACGTCGCGACAACCTTTTCTGGAAGCGGGAAATGATGTGGGGGTCTTTGTTTTGTAAAAAAAAAAAGAGTTGCCACCTAGTAATTATGGTCACTAGGAAAACCGAATTGGTCTTTAGATATTCTAAGGCAATGGACTGATTGCGTAAAAGGAAGGTTTTAACACTCCTAGTACGCCCTATCTAAAGTAAGCTACTTAGTGTTTGATTTGTCTTATAACTGCTATGGTATTGGTGTTCTCTAATCCCATCAGTTTTTTAGGATAGGTTTACTATGATGAATAAATTTGGGTTCAAAGTCTAAAAGATAGAACCCTTGGCCAATATGGATCATATCCTTAGATATGTCTATAGAGTGACGAGGAGAACCAATGCAGATCTCTTGAAATCTGTATGTGATTCAAACTAAATTTACCACTTGTGAATTAATAGACGGCTAAGATAGAAATCCAAGGAAATTCAAGATGCTTGAAAGCTTACTTTTCACTTGGTATTTCAAGTGTTCTCGACTTGTAAATCGCAAGGAGAAAGAGAAGAAAAAAATTGAAGTCTGCGGAAATTCATAGCACTTTAAAAGCCCATTTTTTTGCCTTAGTATTTCATACTTTCGCGGCTCGTAAATCGTGGAATAAAAAATTAAAATGTCCCTAACTATAATTGAGGCTTCTTTCAAGGATATATAATTAAATTGTTTAAAATAACATTTTGGGCATAAATCTGCCCTTATGTTAAAAAATAAACAAGTTGTATTACTCTCAATAATATTTTGGACATTTACCTTTCTTAGGTTTCTTTGCCCTTATATTATCAAGGGATCATGACTTATTATTCATAGAAAAATATTTTGGATATTAACTACTTGGGGTTTCTTTATCCAAATATTAATAGTGAATAGCAGATGAGTTCCCTAAAAATAAGATTTTTATATTTTTGGAATATTGGCCAACACTCTTTGGAATTTACAAACATGTTGTAAAATCCAAAATGCAAGAAAATAATTTTTGTGTTTAAGAAATCCATGTTAAAACACATTTTCTTTTAAACTTCAAATTTTTGTTTTTTTTTTAAAGAGGAATGTTTAAAATATTTTAGGGTATTGGCCGTATGCATGAATTTTTTTTTGATATATAAAATATATATATATATATATATATATATATATATATATATATATATATATATATATGCACAACATTTCGTTGAAAATCAGTTAATTTAATACTAGATTTGTATTTTTATAATATAAAAATACAGGCCTTAAAATAAATACACTAGAAAACCACAAATCTCTCTCTCTCTCTGTTTTTTTGGGCTGGGTCCAGCTCGGCCCATGTGGCTGGGCTGGACTCAAAAGGCCTAACTGGGTCACTTGCCCAAGCCAGTGACCCGGTTTGGCAAACAAGAGGCACGCGTGAGTTTCCTCACGTGTGCATGCTCAGTTTTTGTTAAAGTGAATTATAATTCACTTGAATAGTAAAAAAAAAACAAATGAAAATGCATGCACAGAGATGAGGAGAACAAACTTGGAGGCAGAAATGAAGGGATAAAGGCGATGTTGAAGGCGTGCTAGCTGGTTTTCTAGCACTTTTGTCTGTTTTAGCTCTTCCCCTCTATTCTCTATTGACGTACGTCTCTTGAGTTTTATCTATATATCTTCGTCCTTCTCTATCTCTATTGGTTTTTCAGTGTCTTTCCTCCCTGTTCTCTTCTGTTTTTTTTTTTTGTATTCTTCTGTGCCTCTTTCATGTTTTTGTGTTTTTTTATTCTTCACTTTGTATCCATTTTCTTTTTGCGTCCAGCCCTCTCTATTTCTTTTTTCTCTTCTTCTCCTTTTTTTTAGCTCCCTGTTCTCTGTGTCTTTTTTTTTTCTTTTCACTGTTTCTCTTCTTTTCTCTTCCCCCTCTCAAGGTAAGAAGAAGAGGCTTATATATAGCCTGTACACAGTTTTATTTAGGAAAAGACACATTACACTAGTTTAAGATATAATCTTGGATGATTTACAATCAAATAAAACAAATTAGGAAACTAAAATATTATGTGATTCCTATTTTGTAATTCCAGTAATTATTCTTCACGTTAACACACTCATCCCAGCCGTTTGTGTTAGGGATAAAGTCCCAGCCATTAGATGATGGTGAGGCTCCTCTCTGCGTCTTCTTTCATAGTTGGCACAACGAGGTACACAACGGTTTCCCTTGCGAAATCGTAATTGGCAGCTAAAAACATGGCGTGAAAGGGGGGGCTGTCTTGTACACCAGGTTGCAGAGGATGCAGGGCGAGAGAATTGCAGGAAACAATTATAGTTGCAGACGGGGAGGTACTGTTCTCAAAATACAAATGAACAGTGCTATGTTAATTATTTCCATGACGGGGCTGTACGGTTTGTGTCAAGACCAAGGGTTGTACGACGTCGTCTTGTTTGAAAACGGGAGCAAAATGTGAGTTATGTCTAAGAGAGGAATCACATCGTTTTGTTTTTAAACTGAAAGGTAAAAACAAATAAAGAAACAATAATGTAATCCAGCGTGGCTCATTTTCCTTTTTTGATCTAATCTCCGTTCTTCAATTCGTTCAAATTCGGCAAAATTCCTTCTAATTTCATCTTCAATCAACTCTTTATTTTATCACCTTTTCAATTCAGTTTTTGGTCCAAAAAAATTCCTTCAAATTGGCCTGCAATTGGTCTTCAAACTTTAAGAATCTTGCAATTGTGTCCCCGCAAACTCCGGCCAAAATCCTTCTCGCGGTAGGATTCTTTACTTTCACACTAGATATTCAAACGGGAATATCTTGAGCTTCTGATATCGAAATCAAGCGATTCAAAAACCCAAATTCATCTACACGTGCAGGATTACAACTTTTATAAAGGATTCAAAGTCAGATAAAATCATTTTGAAGAACAGAATCTGGCCGTAATCTGGCTGGTAAAAATAGGTCTCCTAATTTGATTTAGAAACTGACAATGTTGAGCATCCCAATATGACTGCGAGTCTGACATAAGAACATTGATCCCTAGGACCCAATAAAGATGAAAATCAATTCTTTAACATGTCATAAATGAAATAATATAGCTGGGATGATCGGATATTGCACGAATGAAGTCAGAATCAAGGTTGAAGTTGAAACATAGTTGGTTTATAACAAATTGTGACAACAGTAGAATCAGTTTTCAGTACAAATTCTGAGGGATTTATCTAACCTTAAAAGACTAGATAAAAAAGGAACGAATTTAGCATCATGAAGACTCCTAATTAGCCTAAGAATCCTGGCGATTTTGGCAGCAAAGGGGGAGGATAAAGAGAGCAAAAGATAGTTGAAACAGGGTTTGAAAAACGTTTCTTTCTTTTCTATTTTTTGTCAATTTTCCAACAATTATGAACTAAACTCCTGCATTTGGTTCAAGAGGGATACACACCATCTCCAGCACGTATGGCCCAAAAATGGATAATTTAATTTTCTTGATTAAATGTGTGCATGAGCTTTGATTTGTTTTTAGATTATAGCCATCACAAGCTTGCAGGGAGATCAGGTAATTCATTTTTTTACATAAAAAAGCTCGATTTTCAATCTATTTTTACTTAAAACACCTAAAAAGCGGTTTAATAACCTAAAAAAGTAATCCAATTGGTTCAAAAATACAAAATCATATCGAAAATAAAAAAACCTCTTTTAACTTTGGTCTAGTTTTTCAGGCGATATGGAAGGCCAAAAACACCTCAATGGTATTTCTATAATTAAGAGGAACAATTTGACACCAAGTTTGTCATTTTTTCCAACTAAATCGGACAAACTGACCTCTTTCTCTTCTCTTTTATTTTTTTTTATTACTCTCTCTCTCTCTCTCACACACACACACACACATTTCTTAAGCTCAGAAACTAAAACACGAAGAAAATAAAGTCCTGGAGCAAAATATAAAAACCTTAAAAAAAGGTAAAAAGAAATAAATTGAAAAACAAACATTAGGGACTAAATATGCTAAAAAGGTGCCTCAACAGTAGTAAAAAATAGAAGGAATGACGACAGAGAAGAAAAAAAAATATGTTTGGTTGAAGAGACAGATGTAGAGACATAAAAATAAATCTGTCTCTATTACAGTTTTGGAGTGAATTCTTGTTCCAAAATAGGAGGCACAAAGGGGACATGTCTTTAGAGATAATATCTATTATTTTTTATTCCTAAAATATCATTGTAAAAAACCCTCAATTGTAAGATTTTCCAACTAAGATATGTAAGAATAAAAATGATTATTATCATAGTTTAAAAACCCAACTCGGGGGGTCAATCTAGAGTAAAGCCCGAGTCATTAATCAATACCTGGGTCACGGATCATGTTGACTCAAGTTAGCGTAAGAATAAAAAAAATTATTATAATAGTTTTAAAACCCGATTCAGGGATCGATCTGGGGCAAGGCTCGGGTCACAAGTGAGATTGACTATTGACTCGGGTTAACATAAGAACAAAAATAATTCTTATCATAATTTTAAAACTCGACTTGAGGTCGACCTAGGGTAAGACCTGACACGTGTTAGGAGGATCAACCCAAGTTGACCCAGGTCAACATAAAATAAAAGTGGTTATTATCATAATTTTAAAACTTGATTTTATAGTCAACTCGGGGTAAGGCTTCGATCATGGATCAGGTGGGTCAATTCGGATTGACTAGGATCAATGTAAGGATAAAAGTTATTATCATCGTAATTTTAAAACTGACTCGGTGATCAACCAGGGCAAGACCCAGGTCATAGGTTGAGAGGGTTTTAATTATATTTAATCAAGAAAATTAAATTTGATTTTTCCAAATCAAGCATCGATTAATGTCGGAATCTTTTAAATATTGCGAAAAAACCTTAAGGAAATTAGTCAAAACAAATAATCAATTCTAACCTTAGATTAACTAAATGTGGAAGGATCACATTGAAAAAAAAATAAAAGGATAAAAAAAAGAGAAAACATTATGAGAATCTATAATGTTTCCTCTAAGAAGGAACAATATTTTACGATGCCCTTTTAGTTTTTTTAATATATATAGAATGGGGAAAAAAAAGAACATATTTATTGTTCATCCCATACCTATTCCAATACCATAGTTAGTTACAATTACAAAGGAATTTAAAAGAGGTGGGGAAAACACATTAGCTATTCTCACACAACATTGTTTTCATTTTGTTTTGGTATTTGAAGTATTTTTTACCAACTTTCAATTTCATCATTCTACATCGTATTGATTAGAAATAGAGCTTGGCAATTTATTTTTATTTGCTTTATATGAGGTTATTGTGGTGTCAAAAAACAACATGATATTAAGTAGATGATTGGTTTTACAAAATAAAATTTAGTTTTATTGTTTATAAGAAACTAAAACTAAAAGGACCAAATTTGATATTGAGTCAAGACTGAAGATTTTTTTTAATTGTTCATGCGACATGTTTTTAAAATTTTGGCCTCTAGAACTTTTTTGTTTTCATTTTCGATCTTTTTAGTTTGAAGATTTTAGGTTTTCGTTCAAAACATTATTTTAGTCATTGGGTTTGAGAGAGGAGAGAGAATCCCTGAACTTTCTGACAATAAAAAAGTTCATCTTAATATTAATGATTCCATTTATTAGAGTACCCGCCCCGTCTTGCTAGAAAGGTAGTTGTGGGCTTAAGAGTTTTTTTGTTGATTTTTGGTTTTTTCCTGATTAATTGTTGTTTTGAAGTTAGATATGTTGGATGTTTCTTAGGTCATGTTTAAGTAGAAAACAAGTTGAAAATGAGTATTTTGGGTCCAAAAGATCAGAGCCAGGATTTTTTTAGCTACTTCAGATGGCTTTTATTTTTTTTTTCCTTCACTTTTAATTATAATTCATTAAAATTAATTAACAAAAAATTTGTTGAGGACATTATTTTATTAAATATTTTTTTAAATGAAATTATAGTACTTTTTTTATAACATTAACAAACATTTTTTTTGTACAATGGCTTTCCTTTACATGCTATATTTATAAATTATATTCAACGGCCTTCCCTTGCGTGCTATTTTGATTATCATATAACTAAATAAAAAAAATAGATAAAAAAATAAATTTATTAAAATCAATAAGGTCGATGACCTAGGTTAATCTGTATGTATGTATGTATGTTTATATATATATATGAAAACAAATGGTTAAAATGACATCGTCTTTTTTTTAGTCAAACCAGGTTTTGAATTGGTCGTGTTTAGACCCATTATGTCATTCAGGTCACTTCATGTTAACTTTCATCCAGTTTAATTTGAAACCAAATTCAAGCAAAATGTCTAATCAAAAGGTTTATTGGTTGACATGCAAGGACGATTCAGGTTTGGTTACATATCTAAACAGTTCCTAATCACAATACATAAATGGTGTGTTATTCTGATATTTGTTTTTTTACACTTTGACACCAAAATTATCATAATTTTATTTTTTATTATAATCAAAACTTGATTTTATAATTATGATTAAATGAGATAAAAAAGGTTTTAATTAGAAAGATGGCTTTCTTATTCCTATTTCAAATCATGCAATTTTTTATATATATATTTGTTTTGATTGCTTTTGATTTATGTTAAGTAAAGAACATAGAGTAAAAAAGTTATATTTCTTTTTAAAACAAACAATATGAAAAAAAAAGGGAATTATACTAGCAATTCAATTTGTTTCAATGCAATTTAAATTATTATTCTTCTTATAAAAAAACAATAATTTTGATATAATTAAATAAAACAATTTTAATGAACTTCCTATGATACAAGATCATATATCTTAATTTACATTAATTTTCTAGTTTCCTGATTTAATTTTTAGTTAGCATTAACAACTCTTTTTAATATTTATTGACACATATAACTTTTATTTTATTTTATTAAATAAACATAACAAGTATTCAATTCATAATTAATTCCTTTTTAGTGTTAAAAAATACATTGACAAAGCTTACACATTCTCCTTTTGTATTAGATTTTTTTTTTAATTTAACCAGCAGAGAAACATGGGTAAACTAACTAGTTGTATCTAAAATTTCTTCTCTCTATGGTTATCTACCTTTATGGAGTGTGACAATGAAATCTTTTAAATAGTTCTAGGTTATTGCAATGAAACGTCCTAATGGAAATGTTCTATATTCCTAAAATTTAAATTTATAAAAAAACAAATAAAAAGCTCCATCATAAACTTTTTGAGGCATGTTTTGGTGAGTGAGGATAAACACCGAAAACAAGCAACTTTTTACAATACATGTTACATTTTCATAAGTGTTAGACAAGTAATGATCATCTTTTTGCATACCACTCTCTCCCCCCTCTCTAAATTACAGGCAATTATCTTTTAGGTATGTAGAGATATTTTGGGAAAAAATATGTTCAAGTTTGACAATTTCTAATCTTTTAAGATCATGTCAATATAGAGCATTTTGTACTACCACTTCTCGTAAATTTTGAAGCGTAACCCTTATCTTATTCGTGTCTCACTGATCTATCACTTATGTATGAGTCCTTTTACAAAAGTAAAATGTATAAAAGGCCTCTTAACTATTAATCTACTTTCATGAGAAATTTTTTTTTGTGATGATAATGAATTTGGATCACATGTGTAACTGAAATTGAAACAAAAATCATGAACTCGATTGATGTTTCAAATTATTAAGGCAAAGGGTGTTTTGTTTTTTCTTTAATGCCACATAATTTCAAATAAAATATCCCCAATTTTATAAACAAAAGACTGAATTTTATGCTAATTGCATGTTCAAATAAGGATTCACTTTCTTTTAAGAAATTTGAAGTAAAAGGGATAAATTTAGAGATGATAGCTACGGGCCATAAATTGTGCTTTAATCTCCTCTAACTCATCATACGACCACCGATTGACAATTTGCTATTTTTTTCATGTGAGAATTTCACTTAGCAATTCAATCAATCATGTTGTTTACCAAAAACTCAATAAGATATCATAAATTAAGAATGAGTACCTTTTTGACAAAGTATTGAGCAAACTTTTACAAATTTGAACCTTTCAACATCTAGTTCATTGACTTCAAAGGTTGAAGGCGAAGTGGTTGGGTAGTAGCTAATTAGCTCCTACAAAACAAGTCATATGTGTAGTATAAAGGACCCTTCAATGTGTATGTTAACATATTCATAAAAGGAATGTAGCTTTAAAGGTTATGTGTTATATGTTGCAAAAGTAATGAATAAGGATGATAAATGCAGGAGATGGAGAGCAAGATAATGTATTTTGTATGTGTGTGTGTGAGAGAGAGTTAATGAGCTTAAAACTTTATTTGATGATTAATTTATGTTTATATATCCATGTATCACTTTAACTTATATGAAATGAAGGAAAAGAAATTATAAAAATAAACTATGCATTTTATTGTACGAGTAATTATATAAGATGATAGCCTTTAAGGGTGGATGGTGACACTTTTGAAAGTAAAAAAGGCATCTTGATAGGACAAATTCTTTATTGGTTTAATGATGATAAGGAGGTCACATAAGCATTAAATGCCAAGTACCTATGAAATAAAGGGTTGATGAGCACAAGTTGGCCTAGTGGTTGGGTTTGGCTTGAGACTCAAGCCTAACCATTTATCAATGAAAGTTGGGTTCAAGTACCATTATCCCAATCCATTATTAGAAGAGTGGGTTCCTAAGGTCTAACCCTAAGCCTTATTATTATGAAGCTTTTTTTTAGATAGTAGGTCCCTATAAGTTCCAAGTACAAGCTTAAGCCCACACTTAGAAGAGGTAGGTTTAGACAATCTATACCAAACTTATATCCTTTGAGTGCAGGTCTGTTTGGGCCTATGCCTATTAATAGTCCCCTTAGTTCTTAAGATTCATGTGACTTAAAAACTTAGATTACATTTGGGCTACATATTCAAGGGTTATATTATTTTCTTATGCCATCATGACTACAAGTAAGGAAGAGAAATGATTATTTGTGTACATGAAAGGGAGGCATGCATGGGAAAGAGGTGAAAATTAGATAGTCTAGGGATTATTTAAACGACATTTAACCTAGCACATCCACTTTAATTTAAGTTGCATATGTTAATTCTTGATTAGGGATATGATACATAACAAAAATTCCCTTTCACATAGAAAGTGTTAACAAACAGACTAAAGGGGACTCATATAAATTGGTTAAAGATAACAATATGTATTTGTATGTTTTATGTATAAGTATGAGTTATTTCTTATTGGCTTAGTTATCCATTATAATATATGTGTAAGCTAGTTATACCAGAATAGAGAGGTAATCTTTGCCTCTTTAAAGAAGTATATAAGACACCTTAGAAAGGATTCATCCCTTGAATATTTTAGCGTTGTTACTAATTGATGGGATATACTGAAGGGGACCTAGTTTTACACATTCTCTTATAGGCTTAAGAGTTCCATGGAAGAATATTTCCCGGCTACACTACAATATCTCGCTCCTTATACAGGAGCAGCTTTGGCTGAATATTTTATATACCGTGAACGACACACTTTAATTATTTATGATGATCTTTCCAAACAAGCGTAAGCTTATCACTAAATGACTCTTTTATTACGAAGACCGCCTGGACATGAAGCTTATCCATGAGATGTGTTTTATTTGCATTCACACCTTTTGGAAAGAGCCGCTAAACCAAGTTCTTTTTTAGGTAAAGGAAGTATGACTGCTTTACCAATAGTTGAGACCCAATCTAGAGACGTTTCGGCTTCTATTCCTTAACATACAATTGTTGAACTCCTTCACCATTTGAATGTTGATCCATATTCTCTAAAGTTCCTTTATCCATACATCTAATTTTATAATATCAAAAATAATTTATAATTGTACTTTCTTGAACATTTGTTGTCTAACTCGAGATTGTAAAATTTATTGCATCTAAAACATTTATCGTTTCTAGATTTAGGATTCTAATTTCATAACCCTCCAAAATATTTTATAAAATCAATGACGTTAATGTATTTTAAAAGCTCGTATGATGCATATGCTGTGTTGGGTAGCTAGAAAAACAATTCAATATTTGTCAAACCCTTAATAGTTTATAGATTAGTGGGAAAATTATCAATAAGAAAGAGAACTTTTCTACCATCTAATTTTCTATCAAGTTGTCGAATATATTTATAGGAATAAAGTCCCACTCATCTATGCTTATTTATTAGCATGATACTTGCAGCTTATACTATTGAATTCCACATTCTTGAAAAATAGTGGCTTAACATACTTACCAATGAATCATAAAAGAATTTTCTCAAAACTATTCTTATTTACTAGACTCTTCATCTGAGTCGACTTCTTAGTCCGTATAGTAAATCAATGCTCAACTCTATGAGGAATAGGTTAAGGAAACCCAAGTGATGAAGTAGGAAAGGCAAGCTCATCAACTAGAAAGAAGCTCAATCCACAAGTCTCTAAGAGAAGCCTAATTTAACGAATGAATTTTATTAGAGATGCTTTTATATTTGCCTCATAGAAGAGGAGGTATGCATATGGTAGGGGTACTTTATGTTTCTTTATATTAGCGAGGAAGTCTAACTCTACGTCATCCTTTTGTTATAGCTATTCTTATTAGGACTACTCTAATGCATAGGAACACAACTCTTTCACCCCCAACAAACATCTTAAAAAATGATGGTACTCTAACCTTAACACCCAATTCTAAGAGGCAATATTAAGGCACATTATTTCTATTGAGTTGGGGTGGACTGAAAAGTAAAAGCATGCCTTAAAAGTCTTATTTGGGAATAACCTTTCTACATTTAAGGAATATATGATGCCATCTATTGACATGTTTGGGCAAATATCATAGATCCCTGGAGATTTAAAGCAAATAAGTGGAGGAAGTCTCTCCCACCATTTAAGACACTATACAAATGAGCTTTTATATGAGTGTTTTTACTCTTTTTTTTTTGTTATTTTTCTCTAAACTTTGGTCTCTTATAATGTTGTTTATATAAGCCTTTCATATACATATACTTATAGCCAAAAGTTAGAAGGTCGAACATGAATAGATGGCTTGAACATTGATGATGGCTAGGGAGAATTATTAGGCTCTTCAAGCAATGATGAAGGTACAAATGCATATAGATAACCCATTTTATGACTACTAAAAGGTTTACCGCAAAGTCTTATAGGAAAAAAACACTTAGGCTTTGCATTTTGATATTGTTAGAAATGTTATTAAGAGGGTCCACTAGAAGCTTTTTGCCAATTACAGGAAGATTAAGGAGCTGGACTTAAACCTGGTAAGGACATGAGTGATGTTGATCATGCTTGGGTTAATTATTCCTAGTTGAGGCTTTAAAAGATAATCCTAAAGGTTTCCAAGTCATGTTCAAAAGGACATTCACTATAAAAGCCAATTTAGTTGACAAGTTAATAATATTAATGAGAGATGTTAACTTCCTTAACCTGTCAAAAAGTACTAAAATAAACTTCATACAGGTCCATCACCTGGATGTGATTCCTAAATCTAGAGATATTTTTTCAAAGAATGTTGAAACCAGTACTTAATATGAGTATTTGGGAAAGAAATCTAATAATAAAGAGTTTTTAGGATCGTTGAGCTAGGGGAGCAAGGGTGGATTAAGAAGGGGCATATACCTAGTGTTGTTGGAAAAAGTGATTCTAACTTAGAGGATAAAGACTAATGTAGTTTTTATTGTTTTATTTATAGTATTATGCTAACTTTCACCCTATTTTTATAGGGTTTATCTAGTTTTTATGTTGGACATTTTCTCAAGTTAGGCTTTATGACTGACTTTTATATAATATGAGTTTTCCTTTAAAGAGATGGAAAATCATTCTATGCATTATAGCATTAGGCATTCATATTCAAAGTCTTTTTATGTGTTTTAGCAAGGGATCTAAAGTCCCCGTACTTAAAAATAATTCTTAGATCTGAATGAAAAGTTTATCTGAAAGGGATTTTACCTAAATGGTTTTTTGCTTGAATGAAGTGTGTTTGAATGGAGAGTTTACCCTAACTCGAATAGAAAGTTTACATAAATAGAAATTTTTTTAAATGGAGAGTTTAACCTAACTTGAATGGCAAGTTTACTTGTTTTTACCTAATTTAAGTGTATATCTTTTAATTGGAAAATTTTCTAAGTTTGTGTTGTCATCTAGTTTGAGCAAGATAGCCCTTAATGTTTTTATGGAGAATGGAGGATGCCTTGTATTATTGAGTATATAGGCAAACTCATTTTTTTTAGCCTAAATGGGAATGATTTGTATTTAGGCAAACTTATATCCATGTAAACCTACTTTTTATCCTAGAAATAGAAGACTAAATAAAGACATAGATATTTTTCATGGAGACATCTTTTATTGAGAGTAACATGGAGACAATTGTATGGAGAAAACATAATTGTAAGTGAACATAATGGTAAGTGATTTGAATAGAGCACAAAATCACTACTTATTATATTCATAGAGTACAAAATATTCTTCATTGATAATATATTTTTAAGTGATTTGAATGTCATGCATGAGGAAAATTCTTCTCTTTCATGTCTTAAAGATGATAAGTGTTGGGCTTGATAACTTTTATGACTTTGTATTGCCCATCCTATTTTAAAGTTTGTTTGACCATTCCTTTTGAATTGTTTATTGCTTCTAATTTTTTTAACATTAAGTACCTCACTTTGAACTATCTATTTTTTTTATCCTGGTATTATAATGTTAGAATATTCTGTCTAAATGCTAAATGCATCATTTCTCATCAATGCAATTAGTTCAGTACCATAGGTGAGGATAAATGGTGTTTCTCTTATAAATAACTTTTATGTCATTCTATAAGATTACAAAATCTTATAGAGAAGATTGACCTATTCCCTCTTTGCTTCTTGTATTTTCATTTTAAGCTTGTTTAGGAAGACCTTGTTTGTGATTTTTACTTACCTGCTGGTTTAGGGATTGGATATGAAGCAGAACTTATAGTCTATATGAAACGTTTAACAATGTATCCTTATCTTTTTTTTAATTAGGTTTGCTTGCTTGTGATAAGGACTTTGGAGAGTTTGAATAAATAAATTATATTCTTTTATATGAATGAGATAACTTTGTTGATGGTTGTCTCAGTTTTGGTTGTTTTAATAGATAAATTATATTTTTTTATACGAATAAAATAACTTTGTTGATGGTTATCTCAATTATGGCTTCAACCTTTACCTATTCAATAAAGCATTTGACTCTCATCAAAACAAACTATATTTTTTTTCTTAAAGCCTTAGAAAATAGACCCAAGATGTTCATCCCTCATTGAAGGAAAGATCAAAGTGATGCAATGGCAGTCATCTAAGCATATGGTTGGTGAAGAGATAAAAGTCATTGTCAAGATAAACTCATTAACACCAAAATTGATCTTTTCATAGTTGAAATATGGTCAAACAATTATTTTCTCTCCCCTCCTCTATTTTCTAACAACATTATCTCTCATCTCAAATATCAAAGATTTAAACATAAAATAAATTAAGTTTAGGATTGAAAACTTAAATTCTAAAAAAAAGGGACCAAAAGTAAATAAAAAAATCAGGACCAAATTGTTCTTTTTCTAAGCCTCATGAATCGTTAAAAAAGAAATAAATTGTTTTTTAATCAAATTTATTCCATGTTGTTTAAGTTATTTAGAATTGATAAAATTAAATATAATTTTGTACAATATAGCATTAATTTAATGCGGAGACATTTCATAAGTACAATGTATAATGACAGAATAATCATATTTTGAGCTTTAAAATTTTGTTGATGTAATATGAAAAGATAAAATTGAATGAAAAAAAAAAGATTCAGTAGCAAATTGAATAATTGTTAAAGAACCATAAAAAAAGGACCAACCCAAGTGCTCTGTAGCTCCGTAGTACACCTGGGTCTACATGATCAGTGAAAAAAAACAATGTGTGTGTGTGTATATATATATATATATATATATATATATTCTAGTTCATGTAGAATTTGTAAGAGATTGTTTTTACACAAATTAGTATTAATTGCTTAAAAATAAAATTAATTGTGTAAGTACTATTTTTTTAACACAAACTTCTATAATAAAGCTAATGTCATTTGTGTTGGTATTATCACAAATTAGAAATTGAATAATAATCATATTAGAATACAAAATCCTTTAACAAAATTTTAATATCAAAAGAATTATTTTGTGATACAAATTGGTTGCTATATATATTCTCTATTTGTTGCTTTTATTTTCTTAATACCAGGCATGCTCTTTCTAACCCATTGTTTTCCCTTTATTTTTATTTATAAATTGTATTTAATATTAATTTAGTATACTTATTTTCTTATGTTTATTTTATTTAGTTTCCTTTAATACCAGCTATGCTACTAATTTATTTTCTTATGTTTATTTATGCATTAATTATTTCACAATTACCAACTTATCTCTTTATGAATACTTCAAACTTATTTTTTGGATGGAAGTTGCAATAAAAAGAAATCATTAATTATCTCACTCCTTGAGTTCTTAATCCCACCTTTTACTCTTATGGAGTAACCAAATTAGCATCTTTTATTGTTTTTAGGGTAAATTATAATAACCCTTTAGGATATTATAAAATAATAAAAATCACCAAAACAAATTAAAAATATTAGAAAAACCTCCTTTTATACCCAAAATGCCTTTAATCTTAAGGAAGGTATTCAAAATTATTAATGGTATTTTGGATAAAAAGGGGTTTTTTTTGTAATATTCACTTAAACTTAAAGGCATTTTTTGTAATACTTTCAAACTTTTGGACAATTATTATAATTTCATGACATTTTAGGGAGGTTTTTATAATTTACCCTTTTTAAAATAAAAGATTTTAAATATCAAATGAGAAAAATATAAACCTTACATTAACATATAATAATAATAATAATAATAATAAAGGAGGGGATTTTATTGTACCATTCCTCACATAATACTATTCATTATAATGATATTTTCTTACTCCTATTTTGGTTTTCTTTTTTTTCTAATTTTGTTTTTCAATTTCAATTCTATTCTTTAATATTAGGTTTATTAGGGATTGGGATTTATAGTTTTTTTTAATTTAATTTTTATGAAGTTTATCTAGACTTATGACCCGAACTGCGAGTTTAATGGGTTAACTTGGTTGACTCAAGTTTTTTTCTCCTTTTGTAATTAACTTTTTTTATCAATTTCATCCTTCAACATTGGGTTGATTAGGAATTAAGCTTTGTGATTTATTTTGAACTACTTTTTATGATGTTATTCTCATCTCATGACTTGAGTCACAAGTTTAGTAGGTTAACTCTAGTTGATCCAAGTTGTTTTTTGTACCTTTTTTTTTAATCGATATTTTTTTCAATTTCATCTTTCAACACTAGGTTGATTGAGAATTGAATTTCATAATTTTTTTTAATTTTTTTTTATTATGTTATCTTATTCTCATGACCCGGGTCATGGATTTGGCGAGTTAACTTAGGTTGATTCGGGTTTTTTTGGGTCTTTTTTTAATTGATTTCTTTTCAGCTCCATACTTCAATATTGGATTAATTGGAAATTGAGTTTCATAGTTTATTTTGATATGTTTTCTATAGGGTTATCATGATTTCATGACTTAGTTGTGGATTGGCATGTTAACCCTGGTTGACTGTATCGATCCAATCTGTTATTCATTCAATATTTATGAAACAAATCTCATCTTAAATATTTATTTTGAGTCAAACTATGTTTTTAACGGTTACTTGAGTTGCCTTTGTACCCGCCAAGATGATTGAGTCATGTCAGGTCAATTTCTGCACAGTTTAAAAAACATCTATTAAAAAAATATTAGCAATGCCAAGATATTTTTTTAACATTAAAAAAAATTGATATAACTTACAGTGTAAAGCGAGCCAATTATCATAAATGACAAATATCTTTTAAGGCTTATATTGAATTAAATATTATATATTATTTTCTTAAGTTTTATTTTTTCGGCGTAAGTATATATTATCTCTTGCCAAAGTTTGTTATTTTTATAATTAAATATAAATTTTTGTGAAATAGTACATGTCATAAAAATGACTTTTATGATTAGTTTATTCTGAAATATAAATTTCTAGTGATATATATATATATATATATATATATATATATATATATATTAACATATGTGGTTTAATTGTAAAAAAAAATAAATTGAAAGGGGATATGAAAATAAACTTGCTTGATTTCTCCATGATATTATTGATTAATAATAACAATTATCATATCTTTTATTCTTATAATGAAACTATTTTTTTATATAAAAAATGGATGCTTTGAATGAGGAATTATCAAAATATAACTATTATTAAAAAAAAATAGCTATAAATATTGGGGTCTTTTCTAATTTATTTACTGTTTATATGATTAGTGAAACTATTACCCCTTTTTTTTTGTTTTTTTTTTTATTTTTTTTTAATTTCATCTTCTAAATGTTTTTTATTGAATCATTTTATAGCCTCTAATTAGATGAGATTAAATTTGAAATTGTGATAGAAATACCAAAATAAAACACATAATACTGAAATGTAAAACACATGACTAATCCTAAAATCATGATAATTCTTATTTTGATCTAAAAATTCATTTTGTTTATTTTTTAAGTATCTAAGTTTGGGAGATGAAAGAGAAAGTCGTAAAAAAAATAACAGGGAGAGATAGTTGTCATTATTCTGACAACCAAAATGGTCAAGCTTGATATCAAAGAATTCTATTTAATGAAAATAGATCGATTATGGTGGTTTTTTTTGTCATCATCTTGCCAAAAAAAAATAGATCATGCATTTGAAAGTTTTGTGGTTTTGGGTTATTTTTGTGAATTTTAACCAATGCTTTTGCTATTTGAATGTCATAAATAAGTTTATCAAAGTTCCTAAAATATTTCTTAGTTGTTTGCATATGAAAAGTTGGTTGAAAATGGTTTTTATTTCAGAAGTTGAAACCTGATTTTTTGGAAGTTTTGTCGGCTATCTTAGGTGGCCAGAAACTGATAAGCAAGTGATGCGTCATCTACTATTCCAAACGACATGTTGTCTACTTTGAATTGTTTTTTTTTTAAGGGACTGACTATATGTTGTCCACCCCTTATTGGTATACATATAAGCTCAAGTGCATGAGCCTTAGTTTCAAGGTGTAAGCGCATTTAGGTTCACGTGGTTGGCCAAGTACAAGTGCCTGACTTCTCTCTCTTCTTTTTTTATATTATGTTTTGCTAAATTTTTAATTATTCTGTTCCCTCTTTTGTATGTATTTTTATAGTTTACATTAATTTTTTTCAATTTAAATTAATATCCCCTCTCTTAGATTTTTTTTAAAAAAATTGTTTTGTTTGTTTTTTTAAATGATAGTTATTATTTTAATTATTCTTATTTAAAAGAGATTATTTTATATATATATATATATATATATATATATATTTATATATATAAACCTCTAAAATAAAAAAATGCATAAATAAAAAAATGAGTGTTAAATATTTGCATACTCATTTATCTTTTGCTTTTAGAAGAAATATTGTCTTGACACTTTTAATATTTAATTAACATTATCAACTCTTTCAGAGTAGATGATTAAACTATTTTTAAATTGTATTTTATTAAACATAAATAGTATCCTTGTATTTTTTAATTAAAAAAATAAAATACAATAAAATATATTTATTACATTGATACATGCCTATACTAAAATTAAATTGAAATCCTACCTGAATTTTAAAGATAATTTTAACTAAAAATGGTTATCAATGAAAATCACACAATCATATTTAATGGATAAACAACTTCTTTAAACCATTTTTGCTAATAAATTTTAGCATAATCAATGCAACCTCGCTCCCTTATTGTTAAAAGGTCTTGGATTTGAGTCTCATATATATAATTAAAAAAAATCACTTATAAAAAATAAGGGAAGTCTAGCTGATGAGTACACGAGGCAGGTTGAGAGATAAAACATCTAGAAGTTAGTTTTAAAGGATAAGAGAACATTGTAGCTTAAAAGACTTGTAATTTTTAAGACTTCTGTGCTCAATCCAAAAATATGATTTAAAGCTCCATGTATAAAGATGCTCATGAAGTAGGTGTAGGCCTTCATATGCCTCAGAATCCACTGTGAAAGTCCATTTCTTTATCCTTATAATTTTAACATTTTAACTAATTAATTTATTTATTTTCATCAATATTTAAGAATGTTAGATTTTATGCTTATTTTATAGTCAGATTTAGCTGTTATTCAATTAGACAAAATTATTTGATTAGCTATATACTCTTATTGCTATTAGTTTTAATTAAATAAAATTTTTAAAACATGGTGACTTGGATATTTGATAATTAAGTTTCATTATTTTATTCAACCTGTTTTTAATAGAGTTACCCTGGTATCACGACCAGATTACAGATTTGACATACTAACTAGGATGGATTAAGGTTGGGTTTTTTTACCTTCTTTTCGTTGATAATTCTTATGTTAATTTATTCTTGTTGTATTTATTTATTTATATTATTAAAATTATATGAGCTTATTGAACTCAGTTAAATCAATAACCTGAATCTTATTTATTTATTTATTTATTTTGCTTTTTAAAAAACCGCTTGTATCATCTGAACAATTCTTTTACAATTAAAAAACACCGGCCACCAATCTAGTGGCCACTATATGGCCTGTTGGTCTGGTGTTAAAGGAGGTTGGCCTAACTAAGAGAAGAAGTCAATATTAACCATCGGAAAAATCAAAATCAAGAGGTGCTAAAGGAGGTCGTTGTCAGAATCGTAGAAAGATAATAAATCCACCCTTGACAAGTGCTTTAGTGTGGGGATAATGATTATAATATGTACCAAAAGGCTATTAATATGGGTAAAGCTTATGCAGTTGAAAGATTGCCAGCCCCACAAAATATTTCATATCAACTACACTATTAATAAAAAAATTATTTGATTTGATAATTGATGTTGTATTCGTGACAGTTACGAGCCACATTAATTCTAGGAAAGTTACTTTACAGCAGTACTTAAAATATTATTTAAAATAACAACTTTTTTTTTAGCTATTAAACTAGAGACTTGTCATTTTATTTTTTTACAATAAAATTAGTAATTTAATTT
>Ga0325403_1001126_pt1 | contig 21671 bp, 18 predicted proteins | sample PopdelMetagenome_19_FD_205665 | JGI IMG/M metagenome (GOLD analysis project Ga0325403, IMG submission 205665) | Populus deltoides microbial communities from Bellville, Georgia, United States - Xylem-PdKOR-R4 | ecosystem: Host-associated > Plants > Phyllosphere > Stem > Wood/Secondary xylem... | reverse complement strand
CCAGCGCCAGGGCGATGTTCGCGGTCATGATCCCCCTTCCGCGGCGGGCGTGGGCGAACGCACGGGGCAGCAGTCGCAGATCGGTGCCGGTGAAGGCCACGTCAGCGGACTCGATCGCGGCGGCCGAGCCGGTCAGGCCCATGGCGATGCCGACGGTGGCGGTGGCCAGGGCGGGGGCGTCGTTGATGCCGTCGCCGACCATCGCCGTGCCACCCCGAGCAGAGGTGGCGGCGTGGACGGCGCGGGCCTTGTCCGCTGGTGTCTGCGCAGCGCGCACATCGGTGATGCCGGCCTGGGCGGCCAGGGCGTGGGCGGTACGGGTGTCGTCCCCGGTCAGCATCGCCACCGCCAGACCCTGGGCTCGCAGCAGCGCGACGGCTTCGGCGGCTTCGGGGCGCAGCTCATCCCGCACGCCGATGGCGCCGGCGAGGTGGCCGTCGAGCTCGACGAGGACCACGGTCATCCCCGCGGCGGCCATCTCCTCGACATCAGCGGCGAGGGCTCCGGGGTCGATCCAGCGGGCGCTGCCCACCCGCACCGCGGTGCCGTCGACGCGGCCGCTGATGCCCTGGCCGGGGTGCTCGTGCACGCCGGTCGCGGCGGGGGGTGTTGCCCTGTCCGGCTGCTCAGCGGTCGCGGCCGTGACCAGGGCGTGGGCCAGGGGGTGGGTGCTGCCGGCCTCCACGGCGGCGGCCGCACGCAGCACCCGGTCGTCCCTGGCGGCACCGGTGGTGGCCACGGCCACGACCTGGGGGGTGCCGCGGGTCAGGGTGCCCGTCTTGTCCAGGTGGACCCGGCTCACCGCGCCGAGGTCCTCGAAGGCCTGCCCTGACTTGACGACCACCCCGAGCTTGCTGGCAGCGCCGATCGCGGAGATGACGGTGACCGGGACGGCGATGGCCATCGCGCACGGGGAGGCGGCGACCAGCACCACCAGTGCCCGCTGCAGCCACAGGCCCGGTTCACCCACGAGCACCCCGTACAGCGCGACCAGCGTGGCCAGTGCCAGTACCGCGGGTACCAGGGGGCGGGCGATGCGGTCGGCCAGGCGCGCGCGTTGACCCTTGCGGGCGTGGGCGGCCTCCACCAGGCGCACGATCTGGGTCAGGGAGTTGTCCCGCCCGTCGGCGAGCGCCCGCAGGCGCAGCGTGCCGGTGCCGTTGACCGCTCCGGCCGGGACGGGCTCACCGGGGCCGACCTCGACGGGGATGGACTCACCGGTGACCGCGGAGGTGTCCAGAGCTGAGCGGCCGGTCAGGACGACGGCGTCGGTGGCGACCCGCTCACCAGCGGCGAGCAGCAGCACGTCTCCGGTGCGGACCTCGATCGCGGGAACCACCTGCTCACCTGCGCCGCCGGACGGCTGTTCGGAGCGCTCGATCCGGGCGGTGGGAGGCACGAGCGCCAGCAGGGCCCGCAGGCCGTGCTGGGCGCGGTCCATCGCGCGGTCCTCGAGGGCCTCGGCGATGGAGAACAGGAACGCCAGCGCTGCTGCCTCTGCCAGGTGGCCTAGGGCGACCGCGCCGGCGGCGGCGATCGTCATCAGCAGCGCCACCCCGAGGCGGCGCCGGACCAGGCGGCGCAGCGCGCCGGGAACGAACGTCCACGCCCCCGCCAGCAGCGCAGCGGCGTTGACGACGGCCGCGGCGGTGGGGACGCCGGCGAGGTGGTCCAGCACGAGGCCGGCGGCGACGAGCAACCCGGACAGCGCCGGCAGGCGCAGCGCCGGTTCACGCCACCACGGGGGAAGGTCTTCGTGGACGGGGTCGGTGTTGGTGGGGCGGGCCTTGGGAGCGCAGCAGTCGTCGAGGTCAGCAGGGTCGGCCGGGCTGACTGGAGCGGGGGCGGGTTCGAACGCGCTGGTCCAGGTGGGGTCTACCGGGAGGGAGGTGCGCGTCAGGTCCAGGCGCACCTGGGTCGCAGCGGGGGCGCAGCAGGCGCACCCGGAGGCGATGGCCGCTGCCACGGGTCGGACCCGTGGAGAGCTGCTCGGCGGGCCGGGCGGCGGTTGGGGGGTGAGCTGGGTGGCCTGGGAGCGCTGGCTGGGTCGCGTGGGACGAGGCTCGTCCTCGCCGCAGCAGGCACCGCTCACGGCCGGATCTCGACGGTGCCGGCCGGGTCGGTGTCCTGCGCGCTCGTGGGCTCCTCGACAGCGCCCGGCCCGCAGCACAGGGGGACGTCACAGTCGGCGTCCGCACACGGACGTCCGTCGTCCACGGCCAGGACGACGTCGACCAAGGCGGTCAGGGCCTTGACCAGGTGGGGGTCGGCGATCTCGTAGTCGGCCTTGCGGCCTCGGGGGGTGACGACCACCAAGCCGCAGCCGCGCAGGCAGGTGAGGTGGTTGGAGACGTTGGAGGGAGTCAGGTGCAGGTCGCGGGCCAGCTGGGCGGGGTTGCACGGGCCCTCCAGCAGTCGACCGAGGATGCGGGAGCGGGTGGGGTCGGCCATCGCTCGACCGAGCCGCTGCATCACGTCGAGCCGGGGAGCCATCGTCAGCATCTGATGACCATACAGCCGTGGCTGACGATATTGCCCTGCCCAGCGGCCGAGCGCGCCGTCTTGTGACAGGCGTCGGCAGGTCGGCGCAGTTGTGGCCGCGTGGATCGGGCGTCTCGGCGAGGACCTCCGGCAGGGAGGCCGCGTTCCGCATCTCGCGGTGCGGAACCTCCTGACCGGCAGTTCGCGTTCGCCCTGCTCACAGAAGTGCCCGCCCCACAGGCGCTGTGCACAACGGGGAAACGGAGTCGGGGCCGCCTTCGTGACGGAACGGGCCACGCACGGACTTGCCGCGGACGACACAGCCACCCGCGATCCCCCTCCCCCCGTGCGGGCCGATCTTCGGTGAGGGACCACCGCCGGTGCGCCGCCTCCACCGCCGTCGGGACGCGCCCCGGGCGTCGCGCGCGGTGACCCACCGGCAGACCCGGCAAAGACGTGAAGGGCGCCGGTCCCGCGGAACCGGCGCCCTTCACCGTCGTCACGTGGTCGACGGCTCCCCCGCGGTGCCCTCGAACGGCACCAGCTGCTCGGCGTCCAGCCACTGCTGCATCAGATCACACCGCGGCGAGGTGTAGGCGACGTAGATCTGCCAGCCAGCCCCGACGCGACGGCGGTCGATGACGATGCCGGGGTAGTCGGCGTCCGAACCGACCACCCACACGAACGGGTTGCCCGGCGGACGGCGCTGGCGCATGGCCTCCTCAGCGGCCAATCGCCTCTCGGTGTTAGCCGCGACCAGCCACGCGGGGAGCGGTGCACCCTTCTTCGCCATCCCTCCGGCCACGTTCGCGATGCTGACGGCGAGCACCGACAGCCCGTCAGCGACAGATGCCGCTCACGTCTGCTCGAGGCGGTCGAGCAGTGCGTCGAGCCGCGCCACGAGGGCATCGACGTCAGCCTGGTCCAGGGACTCGGCCTGATCCACGAAGTCGGCCGGAACCGATGTCGGATCGGCGGACACAGGCGCCGGCTCCTCCGAAGCACCTGAGGCCGGGTTAGCCGAGTCCGTCAGCACCGTGGCCGCATCGCGCGGCTCGATCGACGCGCCGGTTCCAGCGGGGTGAACGCCAGCTCCCTGGCCGTCAGCGGTGGCCTGGACGGCGTCCACGTAGGCCTTGGCGGAGGCAGGCATCCGGGAGCCATCCGTGAACAGCTGGAAGTTGCGGTCGTCCTGCGGCGCGTTGAAGAGGATCTCGTAGACCACCTGCCCGGGGCCGCTGCCGGCGTTCGCTGCGAACCAGTCGACCATCGCGGTCACGTACGCCGGCTCGTCGCCCATGTCGGCACGGCCGGACCACTCCGGCACCGCCAGCGGCACACCCCACTCCTCGGCCTGCTCGCTGTACGCGTTAAGCCCGATCGGGATGCCGTCGTCGCCACGGGCCTCGAGCTGGGCCTTGAAGTCGGCGACGGTGCTGATGGTGGGCCAGCCGTTGTAGGAGTCCACGCCGAGGACGTCGGCCTGTCCCTCCCCCGGCCACGTGGTGCGCCAGTCCAGGTCGGTACCCGAGCTGGTGACGTTGACGCCGTAGACGAGCTGCGCCTCGGGGAAGACCTCGCGCTGGATGGCGCGGTACCGCTTCCACGCGGCGGTGAAGTCTTCGGCGTCACCGAGGCTGACCGACCAGTTCCAGCCGTCGAGGTTGAACTCGTGGAAGGGCCGTATGTACGTGGTGCCCTTTTCTGCGCGGAGGTTGCTCATGCGGGTCAGGGACTCTTGCCAGCGGTCGTCGTAGGCGCCGTCGGCGGCCGCGGCCCAGGTGTCGCCGTCCTGGAGGCCGCCGGGGGCGATGTCGATGGCGCCGTCGAAGTCAGCGACCTCCCCGCCGGGGGCGATGCTCCACAGCTGGGTCTGGTTGCCCCCCTGGTCGGCCCAGGTGCCGACGATGTCGACCGGCTCACCGCGCCACTCCCCCAGCGCGCCGTCGGCGGCGCCGTCGCCGGAGGCCCCGGACAGCCACGTGCCGTCGTCGGCCTGCATTGAGCTGGAGCCGGTCGACGTCGAGCTCACCTCCTCCGGCGGCGCCGATGACGGGGGCACAGTTGCGGAGTCGACGACGTCCTCCACCGACGTCGAGTCGGACGCCGCCGATGTGGACGTGTGCGTCGTCGTTGACGCGGTCGGTGCCGGGGTGGCCACGGGGGTCGGAGCGGTCGCCGCCAGGGCGATGCCGGTGGCTGTGCAGAGGATCGTGAGAGCTCCCGCGGTCACGAGCGCCGGTCGAGCGCGGCGCGCGGCGGGGGTGGGCTGCCGGTGCTTGGGCATGGTGATGTCTCCCTGTTCGGGTCGATGGACTGGGGCAGGTCGTCGCAGCGCGCCGCATTCAGGCCAGAGCGTGAGAGCGCGCAGCGGTGTGCGCCATCGCCGGCTGGGGCGCGGAGGCAGCGGCCAGGACGGCGGGGCGGGTCAGCAGGTCGAGCGCGGTCTCACCGAGCGTCACCAGCGGCTCGATGCGGTGGTGGTCGAGCCGTGTGATGGGGGTCCAGCTCTGGTGGGTCTCGTCGCGGCTCCACTGGGCAGACAGCCAGCGTCGCTCGTAGACCTGCTCGGTGATACAGGTGCGGATCGCCTCGGCGCTGTAGAGCAGCGTGGAGGTCTGGTCGACGGCGAGGTCGACGCGCTGGGGCAGCCCCCGGCGCTCCTCGGGCAGCGTGTAGCCCATTCCCTGCAGACAGGTCGTGACCTGCAGCAGCGGGCGGGGGTCTCGCGGCTCGATGCTGGCGACGTCCTTGCGGAGGAGACCCTCGGCGCCTTTGAGGGAGAGCCGCAGCTCGTGGAGTCGGCGGCCCGCGTCGAAGACGACAGGGTCGGCACTGGCCCGCCACAGGGCAGCGCACTCCTTGCCGAGCGTCGCCGCGATGCGTTCCTGGCCCTGCACGACCAGGCGCAGGTGCTGGGGGCTGACATGGGTGCCGGCATCCAGCAAGGACATCAGCCGTGCGAGACCTCGCGGGACGTCACCGGGGTGCCTCACCGGCAGCACCTCGAGCCGCCTCGGCGGGACGTCGGCGCGCCAGGCGGGGAGGTCACCCCGGGCCAGGTGGCGCAGCGTGGCCTCGGCGCTGGTGCGCAGGCCGTGAACGGCGTGGCTGGTCAGCGCTGCAGCGACGTCGGGGCGACCCGCGGCCGTGACGGATGTCGCGAGGCGCTGGTCGAGGTGGCTGACGCTGAGTGCGAGGGCGCTGGCGTCGGCGACGACGGTCTGGACGGCGGCGCCTGCCGGCCGGTTCGGGCTGGACTCCCACTGGGTCTGCACCAGGGTCGCTTGCGTGGCGATCCGCTCCCAGCGGTCGGCCGGCGACCCGGGAGCGGCTAGGCGGGCAACGTCCATCGGTGAGCGCGAGGCCTGCGGCGTCGGGTGACGCGCAAGGTGCCAGGCCAGGCCGCGGGCAGGCTTGGTGTCCAGGTCGGTGAGCGTCGGTCGCATGCCTTCCCGCAGCCGGGTGCCCCAGAACAGCAGGTCGCGGGTCAGGGCGATGACGGCGCTGCGTCCGTGCAGAGCGGCGTCGACGTCGAGGTCAGTCGCCACCGCCGGAGCCCGGTGGGCGTAGAGGTGGGCGAGCTGGCCGGTCAGGTCGCCGAGGCTGTCGGCGACGTTCACGGCTGCCCTGAAGAGACGCCAGCGTGCTCGTCGGCAGGAGCGTCACCGGCGACGCCACCGGACATTTCGAGGGTGGAGGTGAGCAGCTCCAGCGCGCGCAGGCCACGGGCTCGTGCCTGAGCGTCGGGAGCCGTGACCACGACGTCGACGAGGGCGCTCATCGCCTCGTCGAGCAGGACGGCGCCGCGGGCCTCGACGTCCGCGGGCTCCGCCGGCGTGGGCAGCGGCCAGACGTCGTCGAGGTGGGCGAGGGCGACCTCGGCGCGGGCCTGCTCGCCTTCGGTGCGGGCGTGCTCGATGAGCGCGGAGAGCAGCTGACGGGCGGCCTCGAGCGCGGCCTCGGCGGTTGGGCTCTCGGTCGGCTCGGCGGTCTCGGAGGTGGTGGGCGTGGTCATGGCGGGGCCTCGTCTTCCACAGGAGTTGTCCACAGGTGGGCAGGTCAGAGCCGTCTTCCACAGGCAGCGGTGATCGCTGGCCTTGGCGACTCGGGGCGCGTGACATCGCCGCAGTGGCGAGGTAACGTCCGGCCATCAACTCATGTGAATGAGGTGTCTGTCCAGTGACAACCACAGTGATGACGACCGCGGCTCCCGACGCCCTGGCGCCACCAGCCCCTACGCCCGCCGACGGCCCGACCACCCGCCCGGCTGATCGCCCCGAACCGCCCTCAGCAGCGCCGTTGACGACCGACGTCGTGCTGGTCAGCGCCCACGGCGGTAGCGGCGCCAGCACCCTGGCAGCCCACCTGCCCGAGACCTATCGCGAGGTCGACCTCACACCCGTCGCGGTGCACGGCACCGCGCACTGCGTCGTCGTCGCCGCCGCGACCGTGGACGGCGTCATCGCCGCGACCCACGCCGTGCGGCGCCTGACCAGCATCACGTCAGCACCCGCCATCCACCTCGCCCTGGTGCGCGACGGCCGCGGGCAGGAGCCCCTCGGCGCCCGAGCCCGGGTGCGCGCGCTCAGCGTCTTCGTCGCCTCGATCACCGAGGTGCCGCACGTCCAGCGGTGGCGCTACGAGGCCAGCGACCAGCGCAGCCCCTCCACCTCCTACGCCAAGGCCATCACGCGACTCGTGGCCGCCGTCGAACCCGCCCCCGTCGCCACGAGCAGAGCTCAGCGACGCCAGCAGATCGGAGCCGCCACGTGAGCTGGCTGCTGACCGCCGCCATCCCCAACCCCGCGCCCGTCGCCCCACCAGGGCTCGGCGAGGCGGTCAACACCCTGCTCGGCTGGCTGAAGTGGGGCGGCCTGGTCGCCGGGGTCGCCGGCCTCCTCGTCTGCGCGATCATGATGATGATCGGACGGCGCAACCGCTCTGCCGTCGCTGCCGACGGCGCCGCAGGCATCCCCTGGGTGCTCGGCGGCCTGACCGTCATCGCCTTCTCCGCCGCCATCGTCGGGGCGGTGGTCTGAGTGCCCACCCCGCTCGTGCCACCACCACGGCGCACCCCCGGGGCCCACCGACCGGGCTCGGTGACCTACGCCCGCGCCCACGACCCGGCCCGACAGCGGGCCCGACGACGGCGCGCGCAGATCGCCGTTCTCGCGGTGATCGCCGTCGTCTTCCCGGCCACAGCCCTGTCGGCTTGGAACGTCCTGCGCGACGGCGAGAGCAGCGGGGGCACCCCTCCTGCTGCCGAGCAGAGCGCAGCGCCGGACGGAGGGAACCAGTCCCCGGCGCCGTCCTCGACGAGCGACCTCACCTGGGTCGACCGTCAGGGCACACCGCTGCCCGTCTCGGCCACCGCTGGCCCGGCGAGCCAGGACGGCCCGCTCGACGTCGGGTACGCCGACAGCGACCTCGGCGCCGTGCTCGCCGCCGTCCACATCTCCTACGCCGCGGGTCCTTCGGCCGGCTCGACGACCTTCCGTCCGGCCCTGGAGAAGCAGGTCACCGGTCCCGCGCAGCAGGCGCTGAGCGTCACCGTGGAGAAGGACTACGCCGAGGCTCCCGTCGCCGTCGGCCTGCGCGACGGGCAACCCCTGCCCCCGGGCGACGCCACGCTGCTCGGCTACCACGTCGAGCAGCTGCCTCAGGGCAACCGGCACGTGCAGCTGGTCCTGACATCGGCGGCCGCCGACGGCACGCCCCAGGTGTTCAGCGTCGACGTCGTCATGACCCGCCAGGACGACGACTGGCGCCTGCTGGCCCCGAGCGCCGGCACCTGGAACAGCGTCGTGACCCAGCTGCCCGACGTCCCCACGGACCTCACTCTCTTCGACCCCGCCCAGCCGCCGGCGGGAGGCGACGACTGATGCCGTGCGACGTCCTGGATCCGGCCAGCTGCGTCGTCGGTGCCGTCACCGACGCCGCCACCGCCAGCCTCGGCAACTCCTTCGCCGACGCCATGCGCGAGGGCGCCACCTGGGTCATCAAGACCACCATCGGCTGGTGGGTCGAGGTGCCCGCCATCGACGTCACCAACTCCCCCGCCCTAGCGATCCGCGACGACGTCTGGTGGCTCTCACTCGTCATCGCCGCCGCCGGCGTGACCTGGCAGGGCCTGCGCATGGCGATCACCCACCGCCTGGACCCGCTCCTCGACATCGGCCGGGGACTCGTGACGCTCGCGCTGTGGGCCGCTGTCGGCATCACCGGCTCCGCCCTCGCGCTGCGCGCCGGGGACGACTTCTCCTCCTGGGTGCTCGACCGCGCCGCCAGTGGACAGGTCGTCGAGCGCCTCGTGGCCCTGGCCGGGCTGCAGGGCATCAACTCCGCCGGAGCGGCCATCGTGATCGGGCTGCTCGTCATGCTCGCCGGACTCATCCAGGCCGTGCTGATGATGTTCCGCGAGGGGGCCGTCGTCGTCCTGGCCGGCCTGCTCGTGCTGGCTGCCGCCGGCAACGTCACCGGCTACGGACGCCCGTGGCTCGGCAAGGTGCTCGCCTGGATGCTGGCGCTGATCGCCTACAAGCCCGTTGCGGCCCTCGTGTACGCCGTCGCGTTGCGGATGACCGCGGGCACCGAGGGCTCGGTGCAGGCAGGCGGTGACCCGCGCACCGTCATCGTCGGGCTGTCGATGATCGTGATGAGCGTCGTCGCGCTGCCCGTGCTCATGCGGTTCTTCGGCTGGGCCACCGGTGACAGCGGCGGCCCCAGCCGCGGCCTGTCGACGACGTTGTCGTTGGCCGCCGCTGGTGCACAGGGCATCTCAGCGCTGCGCGGCATGGGCGCCGGCTCCGGCGGCGACGCGGGAGCGCACGCGACCCAGATGAAGTCCGACCTCGGTCCGGCGGCTACGTCGGTCTACGCGACACCCGGCAGTTCTGGTGGCGGCGCGGGCGGTGCGGCCAGTGGCGCTGCCTCGACCACCGCGGCGTCGTCGACGGCGTCCGGTGCCAGCGCAGGTGCTTCGTCCACGGCGGCGGGCGGCTCGTCTGCAGGTGCTGCCGCGGGAGCCGGTGCCGCAGCTGGCGTCGCCGGTGCAGGTGTCGCGGCCGCCCAGGGCGCCTATGACGCGACCGTCGCTGCCAGCCACACCGCTGGCGGCGCCATGACCACCTCGTCCCCAGGAGAGAACCGATGAGCACGACCACGGCCACGCGCCCGCAGACGACGACCTCGATGTCAGCGGCTCAGCCACCATGCACCTACGGCGGCTGGCGTCGCACCCGCGGCATCGGCCTGTTCGGCCTCGGCGCCGTCGCCACCGCCGTCGTCCTGGCCTGCATCGTGCTGCCGCTGCTCGCGCTGAGCACCTCCGTGCGCGCTGGCCTCGTCGTCGCCCTGCCGTGCGCCCTCGTCGCCGCGCTGACCGTGGCGCGCTTCGACGGCGCCCCGCTGACCGACGTCGTCCTGCGCCGCAGCCAGTTCGCCTGGGCGCGGATGCGCGGCTACACCAGCCTGCGGGCCGGCGTCGTCGTCGAGCACCCCTCCGCCTGGCAGCTGCCCGGCGCCCTGTCCACCACCCGGCTACTGTCGGTCGCCGACGGCCGCGGTGGGCAGTTCGGGCTGGTGCACGACGAGCGTTCCGGGATGCTCACCGCCACGCTGCGTTGCGCGTCGTCCTCGACGTGGCTGGTGGACAGCGACGCCGCCGACGGCTGGGTCGCCTCCTGGCACTCCTGGCTCGCCTCACGCGGCTTCGACCCGCTAGTGGCGTGGGTCGCCGTCACCGTGGACACCGCCCCCGAGCCGGGCTCGACGCTGGCCCGCAACGTCGCCTCCCGCCTGCACCCCGACGCTCCCGCCGACGTCCTCGCGCTGCTGCGCGAGCTGATCCTGCGCTCCCCCGCGGCGGCCGCCGACGTCGACACCCGCGTCTCCATCACCTTCGACCCCTCCCGTGCCGGGGAGCGGCTGCCCGACCTCGCCGACCGCACCGCCGAGGTCGCCCGCGCCCTGACCGGCATGGAGGCCGCACTCGGAGAATGCGGCGTCACCGTGCTCGGACGGGCCAGCGCCGCCGAGCTCGCCGGCACCGTGCGGACCGCCTTCGACCCCGCCAGCCGCGGTGACGTCAACGCCTTGCTCGACGACGCACTGCCTTCCTCCTCCGGCGCGGGCACCTGCCCACTGCTCGCCTGGGGCGAGGCCGGCCCGGTGGCTGCCGAGGACGGCTGGGGCACCTACCGCCACGACTCCGGCACGTCGGTCTCCTGGGCCTGGCACGAGGCACCCCGCCAGCAAGTCACCGCCAACGTGCTCACTCGCCTCCTCTCCCCCGGGCGGTTCCCGCGCCGCGTGACGCTGCTATTCCGCCCGCTGCCCGCAGGCGCCGCGGCCCGCGTGCTGGAGAGCCAAGTGAATGCGGCTGCCTTCCGCGACGCCTACCGGCGCAGCCAGGGCCGCGACGCGACAGCCCGCGACATCGCCGACCGAGAGCGCGCCGTGGCAGCCGCCCGCGAGGAGGCCCTCGGCGCCGGAGTGGTGCTGATGAGCCTGTACGTCACGACGACGGTGCTCGACGGCGACGACGACACCGCGCTGGCCGCCGCGGTCGCCGACACCGAGGCTCGCGCTGACCAGTCCAAGGTCCGGCTGCGCCGGCTGTGGGGCTCCCAGGCCCTGGGCTTCGCCACCACGCTGCCCGCGGGGCTGCACCCCGCGCACGTCGCTGGGCGGGTGCTCGCGTGAGCCGCGCCGTCCGTCGAGAGAGCAGGACGACGAGGACGACCCGCGCGTCAACCCGGCCGGCGCTGCCCGACGTCGTCGCCCCCGCCTGGGGCTGGCGCGACCGCGGCGCCGGACGCCTCGCCCACGCCGGGGTCGCCCCCGAGTACCAGGCCACCACCGTGCAGGCCTGCGGCCTGTTCCCCTTCGTCGCCGGCTCCGGGGCGCCGTCGGTCGGCGTGCCGTTCGGGCGCCACATGATGTGGGGCGAGGTCGTCTGCCTGGACCCCTTCGCCTGGCTCGAGGCCGGCCTGGTCACCAACCGCGGGCTGACGCTGCTTGGCCAGCCCGGCACCGGCAAGTCCGCCGCTCTGAAGCGCCTGGCCCGAGGGCTCATGGCCTTCGGCGTCCGACCTCTGTTCCTGGGGGACCTGAAACCGGACTACTCCGCCGTCGTCGAAGCCGCCGGCGGGCAGGTCATCCGCGTCGGACGCGGCCTGGACCGCATCAACCCCCTGGACGCCGGACCGCTGGGCTCAGCGCTCAGCCAGCTCAGCGGAGAGGCCGCCGACCGGCTGCGCCTGGACGTCCGCGGACGGCGCCTGTCGGCGACCCTCGCGCTGTGCTCCCTGGTCCGCCGCCACGGCGGGATGACCAACGGCGAGGAGGTCGTCCTCGGCGCCGCCGTCGACCTGCTCACCGACCGCAAGCCCCGCGGCCGCCTCCCCGCGGGGATGAGCGCCGCCCAACGGCGGGAGATGTCGCCGACCATCCCGGAGGTGCTGAAGGTGGTCCGTGAAGGGCCTGACCGGCTCGTGGCCGCCGCCGAGCTGGACGACCACGACGCCTACCGCGCCGAGACCAAGGAGCTGCGCCAGACCCTCGCGCTGCTGTGCGAGGGGTCGCTCAAGGGCGTCTTCGACGGGCCGACGACGCAGCCCATCGACCTGGAGGCGCCGGCGGTCAGCGTCGACATCTCCGCGGTCGCCGCCTCCGGGGACACCCTGGTGGCCGCGGCGATGCTGTCGACCTGGTCCTACGGGTTCGCGACCATCGACGCCTCCACCGCGCTCGCCGAGGCCGGGCTCGCACCGCGGCGGAAGTACTTCGCCGTCATGGACGAGCTGTGGCGGGCCCTGCGCGGAGCGCCCGGGCTGGTCGACCACGCCGACGCCCTCACCCGCGTCTACCGAGGCCGCGACGTCGCCCACGCCATGGCGACGCACTCCTTGGACGACCTCTCGGCGCTGCCGACCGAGGAGGACCGGGCCAAGGCCCGCGGGTTCGTCGAGCGCAACGCCGTCACCGTGCTGGCCGGATTGCCGCCGCGGGAGCTGGACGCGATCTCGGCGGTGGTGCCGCTGTCGGACAAGGAGCGGGCGATGGTCGCCTCCTGGTCGGCGCCGGAGTCGTGGCAGGCCGGGGCTCGTCACCCCGGGCGGGGGAAGTACCTCATCAAGACCGGGCAGCGGGTCGGCATCCCGGTGGAGCTGGAGTTCGTCGGCGACGAGGCTCGGCTGTACGACACCGACAGCGCCGTCCGTCCCACCGGCAGGCCGACGTCGGTCGACGAGCCGGCGCTCTTCGAGTGAGCCGTTGATGGGGCGGGTGCTGGAGCCCCGTGGTGCTGCGGCACCCGGTCTGGGGCTGCCGATGGCGCTGCTGGGGGTGGTGTGGGGCGTTGTCGGGCTCGCCTGGCTGGTGCGGCTGGCCGGGACGACGGCGTCCTGGCTCAGCGGGCACGGGTGGGTCTCGCCGCCGTTCAGTGGGGAGTTCGTGCGGCTCTTGATCAGTGACGGCGTCGATGCCGTGTGGCCCGGGACGTCGACGCGGGCCGTCGTCGTCCTGGCGCTCCTGCTGGTCGCGGCCGTGACTTCCGCGGGGTGCGCGTTGACCGTGGTGGGGCGGCGGCTGCTCGCACGCACCGAGGGGCTCGCGCAGGCACACGAGGTGGCTCCGCTCACCCCGGCGCTGGCGAAGGAGCGGGCTCGACGCCTGCGCCGGTCTCTCTCTCGTCAGTCGGACCGTGACGTCGCTGCCGACGACGTTGGCCTGGCGCTCGGGGTCCTGATGCCGCGCGGCCCGCGGCTGCGGGCCTCGTGGGAGGACGTGCTGCTGGCGGTGATGGCGCCCCGGGCCGGCAAGACGACGACGCTGACGGTGCCGATCGTGCGCAGGGCCCCCGGCCCGGTGCTGGCGACCTCGATCAAGCCGGACCTGTGGGAAGTCACCCACGCTGCACGTGCCGCCTCGACCGGTGAGCGGGTGTGGGTCTTCGACCCCCAGGGGGTCACCGGGCAATCGCAGTCGATGTGGTGGGACCCGCTGCGCGGCGTCACCACCGTGGAGGAGGCGACCCGGCTGGCAGGGCACTTCATCACCGAGATCCGCGGCGACAAGGACGGGCGCGACTTCTGGTCCAGCGCCGCCCACGACCTGCTCGCCAACCTCCTGCTGGCCGCCGCGCTGTCGCAGCGGTCGCTGCCGGAGGTCTACGAGTGGCTCACCGAGCCAGCGGTCCCGACGGCGGCCAATCTCCTGCGCGTCCACGGCCACCACGCGGCATCGGCCGCAGTGGTCGGGCGGCAGAACGGGGCGGTCGAGACACGCGACGGCGTCTACGAGACGGCGCGCACCGCGGCCTCAGCGCTGCGGGACCCGGTCATCATGCGCTGGCTAATCCCGCCGCGGATCAGCGGCGCCACGGAGTGCGACGAGCTCGACACCGCGGCGTTCGTCACTTCGCGACAGACGCTGCACCTGCTGTCCAAGAACGGCGCCGGAACTGCCACCCCGCTGGTCGCCGCGCTCGTCGATCAGTTGATGCACGACGGCATCCGCGCCGCGGAGCGCTCGCCCGGCGCGAGACTGGACCCGCCCCTCGTCGTCGTCCTCGACGAGGCCGCGAACATCTGCAAGATCTCCGACCTACCCGACCTGTACTCCCACCTGGGCTCGCGCGGGGTGGTGCCGCTGACGGTGCTGCAGTCCTACCGCCAGGGCGTCCGGGTCTGGGGCGAGGCGGGGATGGACTCGCTGTGGTCAGCAGCCACCGTGAAGCTGGTCGGTGCGGGTATCGACGACGCAAAGTTCGCCGAGGACGTCAGCCGACTGGTGGGAGAGCACGACGTCGCCGTGCGCTCCTACGCCGACGGCACCGGCGACGCTCGGCAACGCGCGTCGAGATCGGTGACGACGTCCCTGCGCCGCCAGCGGTTGCTCCCTCCTGAGGATCTGCGGGCGATGCCGAAGGGGACGGCGCTGGTGCTCGCTACCGGGCTGCGTGTCGCGCAGGTGCGACTGGAGCCCTACTACGAGGGGCCAGCCCGGCGGGGTGGTCGGTGATCGGCGTGGAGTACGAGCGGTGGCAGGCCGAGGTCGACGCCCGGCTGGCGAGGCTGGAGCTACGTGCTGACGAGGCCGATCTTGCCGACGCGCACCTCCGCCCCCGCCCCGACACCGCGACACCTGTCGAAGAGGACTACCCCGACTTGGATAACTGGGTCCAAGACTACTTCTGCGCCACCTTTTCCCGTCCGCTGGGGGGAGAGTTCCGCTGGTGCTCGGAATGGCAACAGCATCGCGAGGCCGTAGTGCGGTTGGAGGCCTTGTGGTCCTCCTGGAAGTCCCTCCGGCGCGACAAGGGCCTCGGCCTGTCCACGTGGTTCCATAACTATCTAGACCCTCAACTGAGCGTGCTACTCGGCGTTCGAGGCCCCTTTGTTCAATGCTCACCGACTCGTCACGAGGCTTTCTCACCAGAGACTCACACTTGATCTTCGCGGTCGGATGAATCGCAAGCGTCGACCGGGAGCGCATATGATGAACCAGTGGATGCACCGTCCCCTATCGACGAATCAATCGTCGAACGCTGGGTCAGAGTGGCGCACAGCGCTCGACTGTCGGGGCACCTACTGCAGGGGTTCAGCGATCCGAGCAGTCTGTCAAATTTCTCGTCAGTCAATGCTTTCTATCCGTGGGAGAAGGCATCGGACTGGCATCGGTCGTATCTCGCCGCCGCAATCGAACACCTTATCTTGTGGGCCGATCTGGTCGCCCCACTCAAATTCCACCCCGAGCAAGTAGTTCACCACACGCTGCGCCCGGCATACACGCTCTCTCGTGCCGCGATCGAAGCCGCCTGCCAAGCCATCTGGCTGACTTCAGGGACCACGGCTCGCGAGTGCGCTCGCCGCCACCTCTCACTCATTCGCTGGGATTACAGCGAGTACCGAAAAAGTCAAAGTTCCCCGGAAGGGAAAGTGAGCGCCTCGAGTATGGATGCGCGACTACTTGAGCGAACCTCCCAGCACTTCGAAGAGTCCAGCTTGAGGCCACCAAGTCACCTCAGCACTATTCGCGCCGCAGCAGAGTGTGTAGACATCTCTGCTGACGACCTTGAGCGCATTTGGCGAGCAGCCAGCGGAGCAGCTCATGGCAAGATATGGCCATCTTTGACCTTGCAGACGGTAATACCAATTCACGAGTATGAACCAGGTCAATGGCGAACATTGAAACTCCCAGACCTCGAGTTCATGACCGAAGCCCTGGAGGCAGCCGAGAGAGTGCTCACCGTAGGGGTCTTTCAGCACGGGGCCTTTTGTGGGGCAGATATGGAAATCGCTTGGGCTGCCGGCCGACAGTGGCTGGCATCGGTGGTGCCCTTCAAAGAAGACGCCGATCCCGAGGTCATTGAGCGCCTACGCCGGAAGGAGTCTTGACTGTTACCCCTAGCATATTGGGCGGACTGCACAGGAAAATGCATTGAATACTCGGGTTCCGACCTCAAGCCGAGAACGGCAGCAGGAGAACTATCAGGCCGCCCGTTACCATCGCTAGCCATGCAGCGTCCCGTAACGCTGTGAGTCGGGCAGCATTAGTCACATCACCTGCGCCGCCCGCCAAGGTGTACTCCTCAGCGAGAACAGCCAGAGTCCTATCGGTCGAGTCCGATAGGGCTGTCACGGAAATGGATCCGTATACCGCTGGAGTGATGGTCACCGCGATGCATCCAGCGACAGCGAGCATGCCGAGGGCAGTGGCCAACCACCACAGGACATCCACCCTCCAACAGTGCTCCGTGATCGCAGCCCGAGAAGTGAAGAGGAAGACCAGCTCAGCGATGGTCAAGGTTAAGAGAGTTGTGGCCCTTGTCTGATTTCTGTTCAATTCCGCAGCTTGGCGGTCCAGCTGGCGCCGACCCTCCTCGATCAGCAACTTCAACGCGTCGTCCGGGAGGCGATCTACCGCTCGCTTAGCCGTACGTGGCTCTTCCAAGACGGGCACCGCGCTACCGGGAACAGCGATAGCTGCGACATACGCGAGATACAAGCGCGCTTCGAGGAGGCGCCCACTCAGTACTCTCACTCAGCCCCCAAAGCCCGCAGCACTAGCTCCCCCCAGAACTTGCTGAGCAAGTTGCTCCGAAACCTCCCGGCCTACTGGATCCGGCAAGAAGAGCCACTGTCCGCTGGGATTAAGGTCGATGAAGAATGGCTCTCCTGAACGCACGATCCAGTCTTGGCTTGTGTACCCGCAACCAAGAGCCTGGCCTATTCGGACTGCAGCATCGGCCACATGCGGGTACATAGCTGTCTCAACGAAGGAGTCATGGGCCGTCTCATCAACGCGCCAGTCGAGCGGTCGGTCGGAGGCGTCCAGTTCCGTCACCCAAGCCTGTGCGCCGACTGTGACAACGCGGAGATGACTAGTCGCCTCAATGACCTCTTGAGCAATAAAAGGGACTTGGCGGAAGCTGTGCTCGGGAAGCCCGGCGAGACTAACCGGTGCATCGAGGTCCTCAACAGAAATTGCATCCGGAACTGCAGCGTGATCCCACACTGGCCCGCCGCAAGTTACGAGCCGTGCATAGACAGCATGCTGCTCACCCTGAGCATCCGAAAAGGACCCCGGCCCAAGGGGCTTGACGACGAATGGGTCCCCCAAGTACTGGGCATGTCTCTTGAGGTCTCCACCAACGCTTGTCCTGGGGACGCGGTAACCCAAGCCGTGAGCAACCCTGTACTGAACTAACTTGTTCTCCGCCGCGATGATGCGATCGATGTCGGTGACCCATGTGACCCCAGGGTGGCGCAGCACGGCCGCGAGCAGCGTCAAGCGTGCGGACATGGTCGCTGCTTGCCGACTTCCTAACAGGACGCCTTCATCCCATCCTGGTGGGGCGAGGCGACGTATCCAACCGTGCGCGCAAGATGAATGGAGCAGTTTCACGTCTTGCCCATCAAGCGCGCGCAGGACAACTCGATCAGGCGCTAAATCAATCACAACCTCAGATACGTTTGCGGCATTGAGAACAACTACAGCGTTGAGCGCTTCACTGCCTGTCGAGCGACTGTCTCGAGCGTCGAAAAGTCGCTCAAGGACCGATGCCAAATGCGGTTCTTCAGGTTCCCCTATCAACAGGGACAAGCCCGAAGCGTTGCTGGTCATGGCGCGAATGCACCCAGCAGGCAGGCCGGCTGCGCCTCATCAACCGTTTCCATGTTGACCTTCGTTTCGTAGGTGGCGACCATCTTTGGACTAGACGGTCGCGTTACTGGCTCGGCGAGGAGGCCGAGAAGGTCACAGCTGTCGTCAGCGTCAGCCCGGTTCCCGGGAGGCAGGGCTCCCACCTCAGACGGTGAAATTCCCAAGAAGTCCACCAGCGCCCCGTTCGTCAGTCGTCTCGACCGTGGCCGTGATGGTGGTGCTGGGGCGCGGGCGAGTGGGCCCGGCAGCCGCGTCGGCGTTGACCACGCTGACGTTTTCCCGAGTCGAGCTCTCTGCCAGAGGTGAAGGAATGGGCCGCGCCAAGCGCTCGTAGAGATCCACAGTTGAGCCTCGCTTCTGGGGTGCGGGGGAAGGACGGGATGGCCTGGACTCGTCCATGCCCGAGGATGCCAGGCACGTCGGACAGAGCTACCGACGACGCCGCACAGCGGACGGGCTTGCCGCGCGGATCGCTGCCACAAGGGCACCAGCCCGGTCGCCGTCTTCAAGCCGGCGAGCGACAACTGACGCCGCACGCAGACCCCTAGACGCTGATCTTGATTTGAGATGTGCCGCAACCCGGTCGTCTTCGAGATCGAGGCACCGTGTCGGCGGACTGTCTTGCCGCAGCCAGAGCGCCTGGAGCCGCGGCAGCGACAGTTGAGGTGCCAACTTTCCGCCACCAAAATAGATGTGGGCGCCGCTCCCGGTGCTGCTGCGAGGGTCGGCGACTGCGTAACCAGTGATGATGGACGGGTCGCGACGGCTGCTGCGGAGGCGCACGAGCACTCCGGCGACCTCGAGCTTGCCGACGAAGTCGGTGAGGCTGGTGCTTGACAGGGCCGCCCGGCGAACCTGCCGACGGAGCTGCTGACGCGATGTCTCTGAGTGGCCCTCGCGCTGCGCCTTCTCCGTCTCTGCCCGCGTCGGACGCTTCGGGGCCGTCCGATCCCGGGCCGGTGTGACGGTCAGCCCGTACCGCTCTTCTGCCGTGCGGCACGCGGCGCCGAGCCGTGCGTAGTCGTGCGAGGTGCGTGCCCGCCGTCCGTCCTGGCGCGCGAGCGTGACTGCGAGATGGATGTGGTCGTCCGCGTGCCGGACGGCGACCCATCGGCACCCACCGGTATCGCCACGGGGCGCCAGACCGGTCTGGTGCAGCACCTCGGCAGCCACGTCGGCCCACTCGGCGTCGGACAGCCCGCGATCACCTGGGGCCGTGCGCAGCGGGCAGTGCCACACCGACGGCGACGGTCGGCGGTCCAGCGCGGCCAGCGGCTGCTCCAGAAGTGCCGTCAGCCGCTTCAGCCGCGGATTCCTGCCCGGAGCGCAGTCCGCCACCACGCCGTCGTCCCAGGCAGCCACCACGTGCGGGTTCGTGTGCTCGTTCGCACGACCCGGCCCATAGAGGTAGCGCAGCAGCCCCCCGACGTCGTTCCCGCGGACGACCTTGCCGATCACGCCTCCTCCCCCGCAGCCAGCGCCAGCGGAGGAGCCACCGCAGACCGGCGAGCGGTCCGTGAAACGTGCACCAGGTCGGCGGCCGCGGCGTCCAGTCGCTCCACAGCGCGGTCGGTGATGGCCACGGCCGTCGCCAGCCACTCCGGCGCCTCCCCCGTCGCATTGAGCGCCTTCACGGCCTGGTTCACGTTCACCGCGAACCGGCGCACCTGCGTCCGGGCCGCCATCAGCTCCACCAGCGCCTCACGCACCGGCATCAGCGACGGCGCCCGCACACCCTGCGCCGCCGCCAGCGCTGCCTCCGCGGCGTACCCCGACGGCGTCAGCCCCGCCGACCGCGCGGCCTCGGCCAGCAGCGCGTACTCCTCCGTGGTGGTTCGGAACTTGACCTGTCGGTCGCGGGCCTTGGCGTACCGGCGCGCCCGACCAGGGCGCTGCACGACGGCGCTCACAGCGCCCACCTGCCCGGCCCGACGCCAGACGCTGATGACGACCGCGCCCGGTCGACGTCGCCCGCGCTGGGGCCCGCGATGCGCAGCGAGCGGAGTCCGGCGCGCCAGCGCCGGCGCATCTGGGGACCAGATGCATATCTTGCTCCCGCCCTTCCGACCCCTGCAGGACCCGCCGCCGCCGACGTCGGCAGGGCCACGGGGCCGACGACGAGCGGCCTCACGACGCGGCCTGCCGGTCGAGGATCTCGCAGGCGCGCTGGAACACGGTGGTCCGAGTCAGCGGCAGGTCCTCGCGGTGCAGCTCCGCGCGGGCCTGCATCTGCACCGCGACGCGTCCACCGCCGAGGGCCTGCAACCGCTCCTCGAGGGCCTCGACATCGACCTCGGTGAGCTGGGAGCTGCTCACGTCGGCGGCGGCCTCGTCCCACCACGGCCCCGCCTCAGCCACCCGCATCGGTGACCGCGTCGCCGGGTCCTTGGCGACCTTCAGCAGCGCCACCGTCGCGAGGTGCGCCGGCCAGCCCCGGGCGCCAACAGCGACCTGGAGGGCTGCGATCAGGTGCGGCCCCTTCCACAGCGTGGCACCGCAGCCGTGTGCGGCGCGCAGCGCGGCGCAGTGGCCGGCGAGCTGGTCCAGGCTGACCGCGGAGCGGAGACCCAGCTGAGTCAGGAGCTCCACCTCCTCCTCCCGCGGGGCGCGCTCGGCGGCCGGCGGCGCGGGGGACGGAGGGGGAGGAGGAGAGCTTCTCTGGGTAGAGATCTCTGGGTTGGGCCGCGGATCTGCGGCTGCCCCCTCCGCGAATGTGCGGCGGGGGGCCGCAGATTCGCGGCCCTCCCCCACCGATGCCCGCGCCGACGCGCTGCCCGCGACCGCTGATGAGGGCGGCGCGCTCGGCCGAGCCACCGGGGAGGGGGCCGCAGAAGTGCGGCCCCCTCCTCCAGCGGTGCCCGCGTCGTCCTGAGCTGCAGCCGACGGCCGCTGCGTGCGCAGGTGGTACTGGTTTGTCAGCGTCGCGCCGCAGCGCTGGCGGTGCTGCACGACGACGAGCCCGGCCTTCTCCAGCGCGCGCATGGCCCGGTCGATCGCGTCGGTGCTGCGCCCCAGCCGACGCGCGAGCGTGCCCCGCGAGGGCATGCGGACGCCGGAGCTGTTGCCGTACCGGAGCAGGAGGCAGTACAGCCGGAACGGGCCGTCAGGAACGTCGGCCTCGATCACCCACTCTGGCACGAGGGCGAAGAACTGGTCCTCGACGACGAGGACGTTCTCCTCCCCCGGCGGCGGCTCCGCGGGTGGGTGCGGCGGGGTGTTCTGGGCAGCGGTCATCGGTCCTCCGGGCAGGCGTTCGCGGGCTCACCGCAGGGAGCGCGGAGGTCGACCGGAAGCACGTCTCGCGCTCACGTGGCGCCAACATCTGCACGAGACGGGCGAGCACGGAGTGAGACGGGGCGGGACCAGCGCGCGGCGGCGTGAGACGAAGTGCCTGCTCAGAGACCTGGAGCGACGAGCGGAGACTCAGCGGAAGGAAGGGTGTTCTCCTTCTAATCCGATGGTCGCTGGTTCGAATCCAGCCGGGGGCGCCTGCTGTTCGTGCCGCTGACCTGCGGGCCCGCCCGCAGGCATGCCCCCTCGTCCGAAGCTCTGAACGCCTCTGAGGGCCAACCGGTCACAGAACGGTCACAAGCGCGGTGACAGGCTCCCTCGGAGCCCGGTGGCCGGCGCGGCATCGCGTCGGCGTGGCGGCGCAGATCAGCCAGGTAGGAGTGCGTGTACGTCGCGCGCATCACCGCCTCGTCGCGGCCGTGCCAAGCGGCCACGAGGTGGTCCGGCCAGCCCTGCGTCCGCTTGAGGCTGACGCTGGTGTGGCGCGTGTCGTGCAGGCGGATCGCCGGCACGCCGAACTCCGTGGCGAGGCGGCGGAACCTCGCGGCGTCGACCTCGGGGTGCATCGCCGCGCCCGACTCGTCGCTGGGGACGTAGCCCGAAGCCCGGTAGGCACCACCTTGCCGGTCCGCCTCCCCGTGTCAACGGTCTTCAACCGCCCAGTTGACGTGAGCGGAGCGCGCGTCGATCCCCCGGTCGATCTCCGCATGACGTCCCCCGGGTTCACG
>Ga0325403_1001124_pt1 | contig 21687 bp, 6 predicted proteins | sample PopdelMetagenome_19_FD_205665 | JGI IMG/M metagenome (GOLD analysis project Ga0325403, IMG submission 205665) | Populus deltoides microbial communities from Bellville, Georgia, United States - Xylem-PdKOR-R4 | ecosystem: Host-associated > Plants > Phyllosphere > Stem > Wood/Secondary xylem... | reverse complement strand
TTAATCACTAATGAATTATACGTGATGTTTTTTATTTTTATATTTGGCTGAAATTAGAAATCGATTATTTTTCTTGTGTTCCTTGTTTTTCTGGTACAAAGGATTTTTTTTTCTTTTGTTTTATTTGGACAAGAATCTGCGTGGTTCTGAAAAACATATTGAATCATTTATTATTTATTTTGTACTATTATTTGTTATGAAATTTAAAATAATATATTGTTTTGTAAAATTTTAGGTTACACACAAATGTAATTTCTTATTGCTGCACCATGAATGAAAAAAATTGGAGCTATCACGAATCAAATTGTGCTCCACCAATAAAAACTTGTTTAATATTGTTATAGTGGTTATTTTTTTAAATTTTTTATTTAAAAATATATTGAAATAATATTTTATATTTTTTAAAATTTATTTTTAACATTAATACATCAAAACGATCTGAAAATACTAAAACAATTAATTTTCTCAAAAATATTTTCTTAAAAAACTCTTTAAGAACTACTTTAAGAACTCACATACAACAAAAAATTTAAAAGAAAAAAAAAGGTTTATATTAGATAATATCGATTCCTTTTGTGTATCCATAACTCATTAATTTTGATTTTCATTGTTAAGTACCTTTAATGCCAAGATTGTGTTTGCTATGGTGGTTAGTTGTTTTTTAAAATATTTTTTATTCAAAAATATATTAAAATAATATATTTTTTATTTTTTAAATTTAAATTTTTTATATTAACACATCAAAACAATAAAAAAAATTAATTTTAAATGTTTCGGCGTTTGAAACACTACCTAAATTAATCTTTCAATTTTTTTGATGACCTGAAATTGTTTGGAAATCCAAATCATTCTACTGCCCTAGCAAAGAAGTAAGAAATTACAAGATCAATTAATTCTCGAGGAGAAGGCAAGGGAGAATAACACAAGTTTACTTCATTTACAAATCACAAACCAAAAGAGAAAAAAAAAAAAATTACAGTAAATTGATTACGTGCGAGCGATCACATAATTGTTTTCCGACGAATTTCTTCGGGACAATTGCATTGACCACGATGGATAGCTAAAAACAAAGATCTCTTTTTCCATCAGAAAAACGAGAAAATCTTGAATCGCTATTTTCTGCTGTATGGATTCACACTCTTGTTGACTTCCCAACAAATAAGTTTTGGATCGAACCTCCGTACTTGAGTTGTTTACATAAACATTCTAGGCAGTTTTCAGCGCACAAGCAATGCCAAGATTTTTCCATATCTTTTCGTAGCTAATTATAAGTAGACGTTCAACAATGCATCTAAATTTACGATATATACACCAGTTCAAGTCTCATAAATCTTAAAATCATTTAAAATTTATATAATTATTAACTTTATGGTATGTGAGATTAATCGAGGTATGCATAAACTGACCCGGATATTCTCGTTAATTTAAAAAAAATTCAACGATATAACAAGAAGAAAATCATTTCTAAGTACTTCCACCATCTCATCTACCGTTTAATAAATTCTAAAAGAAATTATCTTTTTTTTTAAAATTAATTTGCACGTACATAAAAATTAAGTATTTTCTAAATGATTTTAAAATATAGTCCCTTGTCTCATTAATTCCTTTAACATAACGAAAATATTCAATTTTCTTAGATAAGGACTCTAAAATTCAAACTCGTAAAATATAAACGAGGGAATAAATTCTTTTTCTAAGCATCTGATCTGCCCTATTGAAGTTAATTCTCTAAATGCATCGAATCCAAGCATATTTTAGACATAATTAGAGAGGGATTGGTTTTTAGTAAAAAAAAAAAAAGTCCCAAAAAACCATTAGTCAACATAAAAAGAAGAAAATTCGAGAAATTCAATATCTTGCGTGTAGTTTGATTATTCCCTCCTCCAATTTTTTACTCAATCCAATTTCCATATGACATGCATGCTTACGTGTCCAATTTTGAGGGTCGAAGACACACGTGTCTATGCATGTTCTCAAGCAAGTGGCAGACGTTTTATGAATTAGTTTAGCCAAAATCTGATTGACCCACATGCTCAAAGTCTTGTATATGCTTTTCTTTTCCTTTTTTTTTTTTTCTTTTTTTTCTTTCTCTTGAGCAGGCGCTGAAATTATGGTTTACACCTCTTGGAAGTTTTTTGTATTCCGATTCAGCACAAAATACCTTGATTCACAAGTATTAAATCACAGGATAATTTTTTTTTTAATATGGATATTCAGATTAATTTGTGTATATTTTAATTAATTTTACGTGTATTAATTTTATTTTTCTTATAAATTGATATTTTCTTTACACCATAATTTTTAATTTAAATAAAAAAACCCGTATAAAAAGCACTTTTAATATAAATTAATGTTAATAATTGATAGATATTATGATACCATTGGTTGATTTTTTTAAAGATGCGGTGCAAGTATCCTGAAAAATATAAGATTCTTATCATTAACTTGATTATTGATTTTAATAAAATTAATTAATTTAATAACATGAGAAAAAATACAATGATAGTAGTAAAAAAAAAACAACCAATTTATTAATTTAATTTAATGGCATGATTATCAAGAAAAAACAAAAGAAAAAAAAAGATGTTTTTTTAAATAAGGGTAGGCGTACTATTCATCGAGCATTAGCTGCTTGATTAACAAAATCTTACATTAATGAGGATCATTTAGATAATGATGGCAAAGTTGACAAAAAGATGGCACCATGGATTAAAAGATTGTTAACATATAAACACAATAAATTATGATTTCGAGGCTACGGCTTTATGGTGTGCATTAAAATGGCTGAAGTAGAGGTGAAAGTGACCGCAGCGAGGTGGTGGTCTGCCATAGGTGTAGTATAAAAAAAGAAGCTGATAGCCTCTTGCTTCGGGCAGCACAAACGGTACGGTGGCTATTTGCCCAGCCTGTCCGGCCCTCTTTTTCAGGCCCTCAGTAAATTGCTCTCTTCCTGGCCATCGCAGGATTGAAATCCCGTGTAAATTCTCAGAAAATTAAGTTGTAGAATTATTATTTACAAGATAGTTAATATGATTATGTACTCTCTTATACTTGCGCTTGAATTATCAGTGTAACACTACATCTTTCACTAATATTTCTTCCGCAAACTTGTCTTCTCAGAAGATGTTTACTTTCTTGCCAATGACTCTAACACCATCTTGATCCCTCGGAGAGCACCAAGCTTTTTCGCCAATTACCAGCTAATGCTAACCTTACCTACCAATGTCACAACAACTTATTTTTTCAGGTTACAAGGGGAAAAAAATATTTTTTTCAACATTATTTTACTCTCTACGAGGTAAGATCATGTGATTGAGATGTATAAATACCGCAGATCATTAGGTAAACACACGAGTTTATTCGAGAGTATCACGCAGAACATAAATGAACACATAATCATCATAATAGCCGCTCTTTTAAGCTCTCGGTCTCTTTGTTATACTTGTCATCCCTCTTAAAATTCATTGATTTAAGCATCAGATAGTTCCATGTTTCAATAGGACTTGTTTTACAAGAAATACCAAGTTTAGAGATAAAGCCCATGTTCAAACCTAAATACTTTAACCTAAGGCATAATTGTGGGAATTCCAAATCCAATATGAAGTTTTTATGACTTCATCAATAATGCTTTATGTGAAAAACTAGTTTATTCCCATTTCACACCTCACCAAAAGTTCTTTTCATAAATAATGACTTAGAAACTCCATGACAAGAGAGTAAACGATCTCTCTCTATCACAAGTACACTAGCTAATCTAATTCTTTATCAAATCTTCCTTTAAATGAAAGTGCTCACTAAAGTCATTCTAGCTACATAATAATAGCTTTGCATCCCTCCTCGACAGGTGACACAACACCTATTCCATTACACACACCACTAAGTGACCCTGGTATGATATTAGATCTATAACTTTACAAGCTCTTAAGAATGAACATTGCCGACACCAAGTGAGAAAATCTTTATTTTTTCCTATAGTGTTATACACTCATCTCTCTAAAATCTAAAGATTGTGTGTCTATAAAGGTAAATTTATATAACTACAACGGACTTACAACTCTAGAGATATCATATAAAATGTAGAAGCATCTCAGAGCTTGTAGCAAAAGATGTCAACATTACATGCAAAATCTTTCTAACAACATTATGTGGATTTTCTTGGGTATGTTACCATAGTCTATAGCCTGACACCATCATTTACTTTCATAATCTCACTATTAAACTCATCTTCCATTTTAGTACAAGCATACTCGTTAAAAAAAAGTACAATTAAGCTCTTCACTATCACATAATTAGAAGATGAGAGAACCAAATAATATCTTTAAGGTTTTATTAAGGAAATGCTTAATATGAAAAGTCTCTCAAACCTATTGCCACTGATTCCCTAATTAATAGAGTTTAAAATTATCTCTTATGGGAATAATTGTATATTTTCCCTAACCAAACTTTTCTCAAATTGAAACAGGATATTAAAAGTCATATTCAAGTAGAAGAAGAAAGTGTGACTAGGCAAGAATATCCTTGTTTATAAAAATAGAGGGTAGAGTCTCCCAAGCACTATTGATCTCTAGTAACCCTAAAGTATCAAAAAATAACACTAAACGATCAATTCATGATCGACTGATACTCATTGAGCTCATAACCATATCTCTGACCACCACGTATACTAAAGTATTGACTTCTATCAAAGAAAAAGAATTCATATGAGATCCCTTTATTTTAAGGTGCAACATGGACACAAGGAACTCCAAAAAATTTGTTCTTTTCACAACGACAAAAAGAATGATACCAAGAACTATCATGCCCTAAAAAAGGAGATAAAATGATTAATTATCAAGGGTTATCTCCAATAGTTTATAAGGAAATAAATACAACTTGAAAAAAAAAAAAGGTTGATGTCTCCTAGGATGTCTTATCCAAGATTAGATAAGTTTCAAGGATTGTATCTCTATTTATATAAGAAAATATTTTAAACTTTTTAATAAACAAATCAATATTGTCTTTCTAAGTAATCTCCATAAGTTTTTCTTCATAGAGTTGTTTATCTTCATATCTTCACTGAAATCTTTGTTTCTTCAACAAGAATCTTCATATCTTTAAATAAAATCTACTTGTCTTCAATAAAATCTTCATGTCTCCAAACAAAATCTCCATGTATCCAGCAAATCTTCACGTCTTTAAATAATAAGCTTTCTAAACTTTTATCGTGACAATGTTTTCATTGATTTTCCATTGTTATTTGCATAATTTTTACCATGACATAACTTTCAAGATCATTAAAAAAAACTATTCTCCACATAGTACATGTTTACTTGTGTAATATCTCACATCGACGGGTGAGGAGTTGGCAGCTGATCTTATTAGTAGTGCTGGTTACTAACTTGTTAGATGTGTTTTGGGGTCATGCGTGGCTACCAAGAACAAAGTCATGAGGCCCGTGGGCCAAAGCAGACAATATTTGACAGGTTAAACCGGGCTGTTACATTTGGTATCAGAGCCGGCTTCACTGGTTGTCTGGTTGTGCTGACGGGGTCGTCGAGCTTCTTAAAGAGGTGGATTGTAATATCCTATATTGGCGGGTGAGGAGTTGACAGCTGGCCTTATTAATAGTGCTGGTTACTAACTTGTTAGACACGTTTTAGGGCCATGCGTGGCTACCAAGAACAAAGCTGTAAGGCCCGTGGGCCAAAGAGAACAATATCTAGCAGGTTGGGCCTGACTATTACAACATGCATAGCCGAAAAAAACATGGAAACAAAAGTACATTAACACTCTTGTCTTTTCAAAACTTTGGCATGTGAGAAATGCCAGCTCTTTTATCCATCTCACACATTGGCATACAACAAACTTTACTTATGAGTCATGAAAAAAATGCCAAAAAGGCTAACTCATTCATAGGTTGAAACTATACAAACCTAAGGATAGTGTAGTCTCTCTCATACACGGTAAGAAGGTCATGCTAACATATTATGCTTTGATCAAGTGTTTCAGATATCAAATGTTTTAAAAACTAGGGAGTTAAAACATAGTATAAGTAAAAAAAGTGACAACCTTTTTGTTTGGGGGCAGCCTAAACCATAAGATGATTGTCCATTTAGCCTATCTAACCCTGTCTTTTAAGCTCTCAATAAATTATGCTTCTTTCTAACCACTGTAGGAATGCATCCAATCCCATGTAGATTCTAAAGAAGTCCAGCGACTAGCATATGCCATAATATAAAGTTACTACCTCTAAGAATGTTAGTATGATTTATATTCTCCTATACTTTCACATGAATAATCAATGTGGTGCTACATTTCTTGCCAATAACTATCTTTCCTAACCTATATTATCATAGAACATTATCTTTCTCGCTAATGGTATCTTTCCTAACTTGTCTTCTCGTAGCTAGAAAAAAGAGTTATCTTCGCTAATGCCATAAATGGTATCTTTCTCGCTAACCTTTCTCACCATTCACTCATAAGTGCCAACCTTTCCTACCAATGATGCATAACAACCAATAACTCTTTTTTCTAGGTTACTTGCTAGGAAAATCAATTACTCTCCATCATTGATCCACTATCTATAAGGTAAGATCATGTGATCGAGGTGTGTAAATACCTCAGATCATCAGGTAAACACACAAGTTTATTCAAGAAGATCACATAGAACATAAGTTCATATAAGAACACATAACTATCATAATATTCACTTTTCTAAGCTTTTTTTTTCTTTTATATATACCTTTTTCTTCTCTTATAATTTGCTAACTTAAGCATCAAAAGATCCTCTATTATGATAAGAGACTTGTTTATCATAGAATACAACGTCCAAAGATAAAGATCACATTTAAGCCTAGATATTTTTTCCCAAGATGCAGTCGTGAAAAGTCCAAATTCAATTTGAAGTTTTTAGAACTTCATTAATGGAGGTGAGAATTCTTACCCTAACCTAATGGATACTTGCTCAAACCAATTTAAATGGGTTGAATATTTTATGAATAATTACTATCCGGTCCAGTTCGAGTAAAACATGAAAAGATAAAGTCGGGTCTCAAGCCTTTTGAGTAGGTAACAAATACTGCTCTACCTAACCCAAAACCCGTCATATACCCTACTTGAAATTTATTTGTATACTAATATATTTATGCTTATAAAATTGATATAAACTACATCTTTTTATTAGCTATATATAGAGTTTTTTTCATTCCCAGACAATCAAGATGCATCCATAATTATAATTCATTATCTTGATGACATAAATTTTTTCAACTATCTGCCTAGAGCCATATTTGAGAAATTAACCACCAGTATATTGTTCATGACCAGGGGAAGGTGTGTGAGCAATAAGCTACAAATCTCCCATGCCCAAACGAGAGGAGAAACAAGCACAGTTTGAAGGAACCTTCCATGCAGTTTCCTTCTCTTGATCAACTCCCCGGCCCTTTTTTTGGTTTTTACTTGCAAAATCAATATGACCGGAGGCTTTTCTTGATTTTCAAAATACATATAAATAATCTAAAATTGCACGTTTTCCGTATTTCACTTGTGATTAACAAGTTAAAAAAGCCTGCAGGTGCAAGCAACCCAAGTATTGATGCTGAGTTAGTAACCGGAGACAGACGAAGATACAATGCTCTCAAATTAAAATGAAATCAAAATTGGCTCGTAACAGTTATTTCCCCTTTCTACCCTGGGAAGTGGCCAGAAGCTCAAAATATCTCCGGGAAAAGAAAAAACAAATAGAAATATCTACTGCAGAAAAAGTCATGTGGTTTTGAATTATAAGAGCTAGATCACACACGCACGACATTGAATATTTCATGACGACTTGAAATCCATGCAAAAAAGAGCCATGCATTCAAATTCTTGCCCGGTGGAAAGCAACAACGGCGACCTTTTGCGGTGTTTGTTTTAACAAGTTGCTTGAGGACCGCAGTTTTCCAATGTCCACTTCTCATGACAATGAAATCGTGGAATTTACCTGTAATACATACATACATATATATATACATACATATATATATATATATATAGTAATTGCAATTAAAATTAATGTCGATTCCTGTTTGTCAACTGTTTCGCGTTTGTCAACTGTTTCGTGTTTGTCAACTGTGGACATGTGAGGTCTGTAACTCTGTATTTGTAGAGGTTATCATAAATACATTAAATATATAAATAGCTTGCTTAAAATATAATAAAATACCTAAATCGTACTCATAAATCATAAAGAAGCTCTGTCTCATAATATATTTAGTTTAAAAACGAGATTGTATTGACAGCCAACTCACTTATCATCTCAATCAATATCTTAACAATATTTAATTTCGAGGGATAAGGGTAATATTAAAAAAAAAAAAAGAGGTGGAGAAATCAATGTGCGCCGTGGACATAAATGATATACTTACTATTATACTCTTTTTTAAAAAAACTCATTTACATGGCCTCTATCCTCTGGGATGCAATTGTAATTGCATAGGAATAATCCGTCATTATATTTTTTTTTTTATTAGAGTCTAGGATGTCTTCCTAGTTTTTAATTATACATTTTAGAAAGTGGGATGCCCTTGAAATACAAAATAAACAAAAAGCTTTGATGCAATGGTGATTTTGTTTTTCCGTTTTAAAAAACACATTAAATTAATTTTCTTGTCCCTTAAAACAAATATTTTTTAAGTAGTATTTAACGGCTTATTTGTAATTTTCTTTTGGTTTTTTTGTGATTCTCGGGTCAAGACAAAGGCAAGTCCGTCTTTTGCTTTGAAATGAATAGTAAATTTACTTGATTACCCCTTCAGTCAAGAGTTTTTAAACTATGGTCTAAGTACTTATTCATCTTTTCATTTTAGTGTTTTTTTTTTGTAGTTATAGAGTCAAAACAAGAACAATTTGGTATTTAAAAAAAACACTTAAACAAGAAAGGTTGTTGGTGTGTTCTGTTCACGTGCCAACGTGTTAAGCCACTTCGCATGCTTCAAGTGACACGTGCAAAGGATTTAGATGGTGGAAATTGCCCATACATGACAGTGTTAAAAAGATCATGACATCCTCTTTCAAATGAGGCGGCACATAAAGTGGTCCAGTGGATAGTTTGGCTCCAGTGATTTCTTTCTTTCTTTCTTTCTTTTTTCCTTTCTTTGCCCTGGAAAATATGCTATCCAATAAAAAAAATCCATGTTATCCTTTTAATTTATCTTGATATTTGATTCAGTTATCTTATTTTTTATTGTATGATTTTTGCCTTAATTTCTTTTTAAAACTTTAAATTTTCTTTTAATTTTACCCTTAATTGAAATGTTATTTTTTCTCTTACTTCGTTTTAGTTTCAGGTTTGATCCTCTTTTTTTTAATTTAGGATTTTTTTATTTCTTTTATGAAATGCTTGATTTTTTTTTAATTTTACCCTTGAATCAATTAATGTTATTTCCCCTCTTATTTTTTAGTTTAGCATTTGATCCTCATTCTTTTCTATTCCTATTTGTTTTTTTTTTGGGGCTTTTTATCAAATTCATTTTTTTCAATTTCATCTTCTAATATTGAAAATTTATTTTTTCTTTTATTTTGTTTTGATTTCAAATTTGATAATTTTTCTTTTGATTTTGGGTTTTTGTTTTGAGTTCTTTTGTGAAATGTTTAATTTTTTTTTCAATTTTATCCTTTAATCAATTAATGTTATTTCCCCTCTTATTTTTTAGTTTAGCATTTGGTCCTCATTAGTTTATATTCATATTTATTTTTGTTTTGGGGCTTTTTTATCAAATTCAATTTTTTTTCAATTTCATCCTCTAACATTGAAATGCTATTTTTCCTCTTATTTTGTTCTGATTTCAGATTTGATCATCTTTCTTTTTATTTTGAGTTTTTGTTTTGATTTTTTTTGTGAAATGTTTGGTTTTTGTTTTTTTTTTCAATTTTACCTTTGAATCAATGTGTTATTTACCCCCTTAGTTTTTTGTTTAACATTTAGTTCTCATTCTTTTATATAACTTTTGTTTGTTTTGTTTTGGGGCCTTTTATCAAATTGGATTTTTTTTTTATTTTTATCCTCTAACATTGAAATGTTATTTTTCCTCTTATTTTATTTTTGTTTTAAATTTAATTATCTTTCTTTTGGTTTTAGATTTTTGACTTTATTTCTTTTGTAAATGTTTATTTTAATAATTTCACCCTTGAATCAAACTATGTTTTTTTCAACTTGATTTTTTTTATTTAGCATTTGGTGCCCATTCTTTTATATTACTATTTTTTGGAGACTTTTGTCGAATTAATTTTTTTTGTTTAGCAGTTGCTAGATCCAACGTTTTTGGATTCAACTACGCGCTGAGCCCAAACAAACATGGGTCTAGAGAGCTTCCAGACACAACATTATTTGGGTTGAACTACACGTTAAACCCAAGTACATATGAGATTGTCAAGCTGCCAGACACAACATTCACGGGATCATCTATGCATTAAGCTCAAATAGACGTGGGTTTATCAAGATGCCATACCTAACATTCTTGAGTTCAGGTACGTGTCGAACCCAAGTATATATGAGTCTAGGAGCTGCAATACTCAACATCCTTGAGTTCAGTCACGTGTTGAGTCCAAATATATATAGGTTTTATGAGTTACCAAACTCAACATCTTTAAATTTAGTTATGTGCTAAGCTTAAGTACATATGGGTCTAGCAAGTTGTCAGGCCCAACTTTCTCGGGTTCAACTACGTGTTAAGCCTGAATAGACATATGTTTGGCGAGATGCCAAATCCCACATCCTTTGATTCAGCTATGTTCTGAGCTCAAATAGACTTGGATATAGTAAGCTATCAGACCCAACATCTCAAGATTCATCTACGCGCCGAGTCCAAATAGACTTAGATCTAGCAAGCTATAGACTCATTGCCCATAGGCTTGACATCATGCTAAGTACAAATGGGTATGGGCTTGATGATCATTATAAGCCCCATATTAAGCCATAAGGCTTAGTTTGTTTATTATTATGACTTTTAACATAAAATGTTAATGTCAAGAATAATTATCTCTCTACATGCCTAGGTGTTTAAAAGTCTTTCAAGGGCCTGCCATATTTCCATCAACATTAATATTATGTAAGGGATATTTATCTCTTATTAATATTATGTAAGAGATATTTATTCCTCATTAATGTTGTGTGAGAGATATTTATCCCTTATTAATATTATCAGAAAGAAATGACATTTTAACCTTTTATTCAAGTAACATGACAAAGTTCATGGGCTATATATACCCTCTAAACCACCCAGGTAAATGATTCATAATTTTTATTATGTAAGTATTCATACTTTAATTCTTAGAAAATTTATCATACAAAAACAAGAACAAACACTCTTGTTCTTAGAATTTAAAGTTCATTCTCTAATTTATTACAATCTTTTACTAAAAGCCATTGATTTTATCGTCGGAGGATCCATAAACCTTACAAAAAAAGATTGTTTTGTAGGGGTTAGACCTTCTACCACCACCAATCTTTTTAAAAAACTTATGTCCAAGGTTTTTTTTAATCTTTTCAACCTTTTTTTTTGTTATTATCAAGTTAGTTGAGGGTAATTTGATTTTTTAATAAACATAAAATATTTTTAAAATGATAAAGTAGCTAATACATGCAACGCACGTGCTAGTGTGTGAGAGGAACCCATAACCTTATAGAGGAGTGTGCAACACCTCCTAGTGGCCATGTCATAACAATCTTCACGACGTCTTCTTCATGTTAGGGCGATGATGGGACACACTATTGCTGGTATGATGGACTGTCGTTGGCGGGATGGATTGTACCTAGCATGACTTTTTTTTTTCCTCTTTTCTATCTCCTCCCCTAAAAAGTCACATTAACCATTCAAATTTCAGTGTTGTCCTCTTAGTTGTTGTTATTTCAACTTCGTCCTTTTTTTTGTTTATGAACCTTTTGTAAAAGTTTTTTTTTCTTAACCCTTTTGTATAATTTTTTTTTCAATTTAATCTTTCAATCCAAATTTATGGTATTTTTCCAATTTGATTCTCATTCTTTTGATTTTTTTATCCTTTTTTTAAAGTGATTTTTCTTTTCAATTTCACTCTTCAATCGAAAATTGATAGTTGTCATCTAATTTATTTTTTATTTCAATTTTGATCCTTATTCTTTTAATTTCTAATTTTGGTTTCGGATCCTTTTGTATAATTGAGTTTTTTTTTGTTTTTTCAATTTCATCTTTCAATATTTGATTGGTTAGGGATTGGGATTCACAATTTTTCCATGTATGGTGCTTCCTGGTCACGAGTTTGAAAGTTAACATGGGTTGACATCCTCTTTTTTACTTATTTTATTTTTCAATTTCATCGTTTGACATTGATTTTATTAAAAAAATAGGATTTGTGGTTTTTTTTCTATTGGGCTATCCCAATCTCATGACCTAGATCACAGGTTTGATAAGTTAACTCGGTTGATTTTCTTCTTATTACCTTATGTGTTTGTCATGTTAACTCAAATCAATTTTTTTTTTCCATATTTAATTGGTTGAAAACAAAACTACGTTGTTTTTTTTTTTTTTGAAAAAACAGGTTTATTTCCAAGTTATCGTGAATAGTTTTTTTTAATAAAAAAAATTGGTCAATTTATTATTATTATTTTTTTATATCATTTTATTAAAATAAAACCAATTTATTTAAGTAAGTTAAGTTTATAACTTGAGTCGTATTTGTTTTTCTAAAAAGCATGCTAACAATATCTAATTATTATTTTTTATAAAAAAAAATGCAAAGTTGACGTGCATATTAGGCTATGGAGACGACATAGCACAACAAGGATGCTTAAAAAAATCTATAACATTTTCAGATTCGGTCAAGTCTCCAATCAACAGGTTATGAACTGACCTATAAGGTAAGTGAGTTAACTTAGGTGATAAATAATAATATCAATGTATAAATATGTTAATTGTCAAAGATACATGTGGAGAAGGGAGGGACAATGGGATCAAAAGTCACCAGCTACCTGTGTTTTTTTCAATATCTTCTCTTAGTTTAAATTGACATTTTGTTTATCTTTTTTATTACCACTTTTCAATGGTAATTAATGTAAGTTTTTTCCATAATAAAAGAATTCAAATTATAAAAAGGTTAGTAAAAATTGACCTAATAATACGTGCATTTGCACACACACAGAGAAACGTACCCATGCACTAAGAATAACATTGATAAATTTAATTATATTAATTAGCATAGATTATCATATAAAAGATTACATTTTCTAGCATAATACATGAATCATTTATACTATGGTTTGAAATATTATTAAAAAAATTGCAAACAATCGAATAATAAAAAATGGACCACCAATAGAATGCAGATGACTAAACCATCACTATACCATCATTAACAATAATTTCCTTGGTTGTAAAGTGTACAATATTATTGCCTATGTAGTTTTTTCAAAAAGTTATATCTACCTGTGGTTATTGAAGATTATACAGATTTTTTTTTAATAACGACTCAATCCATCATTATTCTAGTGTTAAGTAAATATTAGGTGACGTTTCAAGTTATATGTATAAAGATATTTGAAAGGGTGAATTAATCATTCTAAATTGTGTAAAAAGTTCTCTACAATATTCAAAGTATTGTTCTAAGATGTGGATTGACCCCATAATCCATGGGCGACAATGACTAGTCTTTATATGTAAAACATAAACAATACCTTTTATGTTTTATTATCTTGACATTTAGCAAATAACTAGTATATTGGCCCCCGTTCCACAACGAGTCAATATCTATTTTTTTAAATATATAAAAAAATATTTAGTCTATAAAAAATATTTTAAACAATTTGGGTCTGACAACATTGTCAGGCCCAAGAGCCTTGGGTTAATAGCCATGCTAGACCCAATTTACTTGGGTCTGACACCCAAATAATTTGAGTCTTGTTTATTTGTCAGACCCAAGTAAACTTGGGTCTGACGCGGCTTTTTGAATTTAAAAATAATAAAACAATATAAAAATATAAAAATATCCTCCATGATTATAGAAAATTACACAAAAAACAATGTGAAAGAAAAAAAATCCTCATATGTAAATCTTATTTTTATCTTTTCCAAGGTTAAAGATGTATTTTAACTATTTAACAGCTTGTGAAAGGTCAAAAAACCCCTAGGCAACAAGTCTTAATTTTGTTAACTTTGGGGATAGAATAATATTTTTACTATGCAAATAATCGTCAAAAAATTTCCATACCCCCGCTGAAACGTTTAATGACCAATTAACTTATGAAAAATAATGAAATACCCCCCTCACTACCAGGGCTTCAATTTTTTTCAACCAAATGACAAAATGATAATTTAACTTTATGTGAAAAGACAACTTTAGCTCTATCCCAAGCCTTCAGAGTTTAGAAAATTCACTATGAAAGTATACAGTGGACTGTTCGTTAGTTCGTAATACACTTGCACATGTTTGTTAGACTTAAGAAGCGGGGGTCTGACAACCATGCCAGACTTGCGTCTGGGTATGACAACCATGTCAGACCAACACTTGGGGTGACACCAAACATGGTTGCCAGCCCATGCCTGGGTCTGGCACCAAACATGGTTGTCAAATCTGGCAACCTATGCCAGACCCAAGTAAACAACAAACAAATAGAGGATAATTGTGCACTTAGTTGTCAGGAGAGAGAAAAGAAAGAAAAAAATACAAACAATCGATCACCGGTGGCAATCCAACCATAATATGGCTACACACGCTTTTTCATGTGGAAGAGGGCATGACTGCACATCTAGTTATACGGCGGTTGGCCAGATTTGACCTCCGGAAAGCATCTCACACGCCTCTTCGCCGAGACGTGTAGAACACGCGTTAACAACTTTTTGATTAAAAAATAAAAATACAACATGAAAAATACTAAAACACCCCATGATCCTCTTAACTACACACCATACCCATGTAATTTAATTGTCGCAATCCACAGTAATCTGTGTCTAGAGCTACAGTAAAATCCCCACGTCATTTAGCTTTTTTTATAATATAATCAATATGTTTAAGCTATATGTATAACATGTAAATTCTACACATTATGCCATCAATTATGTAAAGCAAGGAGAGAGAAATTAAAGATTTTTTTAATGAGAAAACTAAATGAAAATTTCTATAATATGTTTATTGTTAATTATTTTAAGCTATATATATAACATGTAAATTCTACACATTATGCCATCAATGATGTAAAGCAAGGAGAGAGAAATTAAAGATTTTTTAATAAAAAAACTAAATGAAAATTTATATAATATGTTTATTGTTAATTATTTTTATCTTGATCAAATAAAAGATTATATTATAATCTTTCACTTAATATGTATGTTGTATATTTTTTTTGTTGAACACAGGACAAGAAGAATGTTTCTGATATCAAATCAATCTATTTTAATGTCCTTTAAGCTATTTAAAAGTCTATTTTTAACATAAAAGTTAAATTATGTGTCATTTACATTTTTATTATTTTTCAACCAAGCCTTTTTTATATAAAAATAACAAATCATGTGTAATAACTCGAAGTATTTTTTTTAAAAGCCAAATATAATTAAGAATTTCAAATGAATATACATTGATTTTATAAATATAATTAAGGATGCATTTAAAAATATAATAACGATTATAATTAAAGTATTTTTATTTATAAATACATCAAAATATAATTAATAGATATTTTATGATATATGGACCATCTCAAACAGCTCCGCTCGTTTGGAAGGTCATATGTAGGCCTTTTCCTTTCTCAAAGTTAGGTTTACGTGAGGAGTTGGTGACGGTCAAAGTGTGCCCTCGTGGGTTAGGCGGCTATCTTCTTCTCCACTTCAGTTTCCAGTTCATTATATTGATCCTACATAGAGAGATTTGAAGGTAGCTGATATTATTTTTGAAGATAATGCTTGGGATATTTCTAGCTTTTGTATTGCATTGCTACCTGAGATTTATGCTACAAATAAGATTAGGGTGAGACATGCTCGGGTCGCCATACTATAAAGTCCAGGTATGAATTTATTACAAGAATCCCTTAATATTTCACTAGAAAGCTATTTGAAAGTTGCCCATCCAGCAAGAAATTCAGTTTTTCTTGTGGTAATCGGAGTGGCAGCGCCTCCTTATCATTATGAGTGTTTTCATAAAAGTACGGCCAATGTGCCTACCTTACGTAATTGCTTATAGGAGAAAGCTTTGTGGCAGCAGATTTATATCTTTTTTAATTTATCAGATTTCCTTCCCCTTCATCTGTGGATTGGTTGCATTCATTTGGGTTATGTTATCTGAGGATAACAAATTGGAGCACCATTACTGTTGGATTTAATAGTTTTATTGACGGAAATTTCCATCGGTATTTACATTTACAGTCCGTCAGTATGTATATTATCAACGGGTTCACGGACAGAAACAATCCATTGAAAAAACTCCATCAGTAATTTATGGTCTGTTGGTGAGTCTGTTAGTAATAAATATACTGATGGATTTACTGGCGGACAAAACGTGCAAAAAAAAATGATCTACTTCATTCCGTTGATATCTCAATTGGTAAATTTAACATATCATTGACAAGAAAACCATATGTAATGTCATCAGTGTTTTTATTTTTCTATCGATATATCCATCGGTAAATATAACATATCACCAATAAAATATCTCCTGTAATGTCGTCGGTGAATTAACAGTAATAGTGACATTTGCAGTAATTCTTTTTCAACTCTCTTTGAAATATACTAACGGAGTTGTTCTGTTGGTAACCTCGACAGTAATATTTTAAAAATATTTTTTAAAAAATATATTGAATACAAGTAGAAAAATAATTAAAATAATATAAAAATAAAATATTTATTACAAATTTAAACATTTGTAAATTCAAATACAATAAATCTAAAATAGAGACGGTGCTAGAGGAGGAAGAGGAGGTTAGTTGTCACTGGGACTGTAGGGCCAATAACAGAATGCGAAGTGCGCGGCGATGTTTGAGCTTATACTCGTTGGTCCAACATTGTCGCGAACTTCGGAGTTTCAGTGTTTAGAATCGATTGCAAGCCGTAATGAGAGAGTCTGTACACCCGATTTCTATCAGGTCCACTAGACGATCTTGCCTCTAATCACAAATTCAAATCAAGATTTGGATGGGTCGAAGAATCATCCATGTATCTCTCATTCAACCGATTGTTATATGTATCCTAGAAAGAAAAAATAAATTTATCAAATTGAAGGAAATAATAACGTTAAGAAAAAGGTTGAAAACCAACATACCAAAAATTGTTGAGCTCGGCTATCCACGAATTGCTGCATCTTTTTTTAGCAATCATCACTTCGCATATACGTTTCAACAAAAAGCTCCATCGGGTTTGGCTAGTGTCTGAGAACCGTAGCTTGCAAGATAAAAATGTTGTTAGTTAAATATATTTATAAAAAACAACTAATAAAAAAATGGATGTAATAAAAAAAAACTCCACCATCTGCTTCTCATACAAAACGAACGGAATGGAGCCGCCAGTATGCATGGTAATGGAATATTGAACACACCAGTTCTGATTTTTTGCACCAGACTATGACCGCTATGTGAAACGCACGAACATCACGTGCTAAATGGAGTCCTCCCATACAACTTTTAAAATGTATGGCGATCTGAAATCCTCTCAAACCACCACGTCATTCCAACCTAGAAGATCTTTTTCTTTTGCATATTTTTTGCTTTTTTTTTTTTGCCTTATACCAAAAATCATGTAACTTGTATGGTACAAATTAATTATCTGTTAATAAATAAAAAATAAAAATTTTAATATTTGGAATAAAAAGAAATTATTATGAATTCAATCTTACCTAATTGCATCGTAATTATCCTAAACCCTCCTCGCAACATTATTATATGCTCTCTCCGATTCAAAGTTTCCCTTGAAGTACAAATTTATAAAAAAAAATTTTCAGTAATTTCAATAAACTAACCAAATTAACATAAAAAATATTTAATTTAATACTAACCTTGAACTTTGAAAACCATGTGTCAACCTGCGGTTTCCATTCAAGATGTTTGAAAACATGGCTCCATTAAAACAGTGAAATTTTCATCAATGATTTAAAGGCCGATGTTATTATTCTCGTAGCTTCAATGTTTGTAAACCTGAAAATGCATTCGTTAAATGAAATTATTTTTTTAAAAAAATTATCAAACATGTCATTGTGAAAGAAAAACAAACTTACATTGAAATGTCATCCTTCCACTGGGCCTCGTACTTGTGGGTAAATAGATCTCGCTATGAAGAGACCCCCTTCGATGTTGCAGCATTGCACACAATAAATCCGCATAATGAGTCGATGTTTGTACCTCAAGTGCCTATTCTTGGTCGGCACCTATTGACTTGTGGTCATCAGCATTCTTGCTAGAAGAACTAGCAGTGATTTTATTCTATGACGTGCAATAGACTTTTCCCCGCATTTACACGAATTAACGGATAAAAAAATTAAAAGATTCCTATTTTTTAAAACAATTCAGTAGCACCTCCTCTATATAAGATATTAACTAGAATATTTAAACTTACAAATAGACAACATATATGCCACAAAACCAGTTGATTTTATTTAATTTCTTCCAACAATTTAGCATTATTCAATTTTGTAGAAAATTTTCAGTTTCTACATGATAATATTTTTAATCCTAAATTAATATATATATATATATATATATATATCAAAATTTACAAAATATCAAAATAATAATTAAAATTAATCCCACACATTTAATTAAAATTAAAAAACAAAATTGAAAAAAACTACTAAAATTCAACAAAAAAATGCAAAAATTATTACAATAACAACTAAAATTCAACATAATTATTTCTAAGTGATAATATTTCTAATTACCCACCTTTTTCTGTAGCAAGAAGAAAGGGCATAATTACAATTCTTCAATGTGCTTAATTTAGGGTTTTTTCATGGGTAGAACTATGATTCTACCCTTATAATTTATACCTAATTGTATCTAGGGTATATTTGGGGCAAAATTATGATTGTGCCTCTCCATATATAAAATATTAATTTTATATTTTAAAATTAAAACACTAAATAAATTAATTTAAAAACTAATTTTTCTAATTATATTGGGATTGAATTAAATTTTTTAATTCAATAATATTTAGAAAGTTATTGATTTTTTATTGTCCTAATTAGATTATGATTTAATTAAAATATTTGATTAAATAATATTTAGAAAAATAATTTTTCTAAAATATATAGAGTTTTTAAGCTGGAAAGTTTGATTAGTTTGATCCTAAAATTGTTTAGAATATTAATAAGAATTTTAATATGATTAATTTTCTTATTAAATTTTGAAAAATGATTTTTCTAAGAAAAATATGTATTAAATAAAATTATCAAATTGGATTTGATTTAATATTTCTGAATGTAAGAAATTTTATTTTTAAACAATTGCACATAAAACCAATAATTAGAAATGAATCATGCAATATATTTCCTTATGCCTATTAATATGTTATTATGCACGATAGATGATTATGGATATAAAAGACCAATGCGTGTTTTTTATGGTTGAACGGTTTTAATATTAAATAAAGTTTGTGTGTCCTGCATTTTCTCTATTTTTCTTTAAAGTTTGTAAAATTCATTTCTTATATAATTCCCCTCAAATGTAATTTCAGGTTTCTTATTCAATTATATAAATGTTATGTAATTTAGAAATGTAAAAATTAAAAATTATTTTATAATCTAAGACGAAGAAAGAATGACGGTGAATGATACAATTACTATGGTGCTCGTAAAGGAATTATGAAGATTTACAATAGCTACTTGAGTTTTGACCATCTAATTCCCTTCGAGAGCTTGAGGTAATTAGTTTATATGTGTTTATATCCAATTATAATAGAATGCTAAAGGTGTATGTTAATCTATAATTGTTATGTATGGTATATAAATTATGCCATGAAATGAGACCTAATTAAAAATTGATAATAAATTCCCCATTAATATAGTACATGTTGAGAACATGATTTGTTGCCTTACAATTTTATATGTATAAAACTAAAATTCTGTTCATGAATAACTTGTTGAGTTGCTCAAGACTACTGTTAATCAAATATGTTCAATGCTATAAAATTATATCCTACTTAAATAACTTATATGATTTAGATAAGTTACTTATGATCATATATGATTAGAGGTAATATTTAAGCGAAATATATATGATATGTTTAGATAAAGAATTATCACCTAACTAATATAGAAGTTATATAAAGATGTGATTGATAAACTATGTAATCTATCTAATTTAATTTATTTTGATTTTTTAAGTTACTTAAGGTTATATAAATTAAATGAGATCCTAGATCACTAGGATATCTAAGTGATATTTCTCGAATTAATAGTGAGGGCTATTAATTTATAGAAAATTAGTAAGAGATCAAATTAAGATTAAAGACTTTATCTAGATTTGATTATAAAAATATGTGCATGAAACTAATAACCTGTTAGCTTTACATGAATAGTTGATATATCTTCATGAGTAACAATATATTTGTACGTAGCATACTTGATGCTAATAACCAGATCAAATTTCTTGGACGAATACCAAATGTGAGAATTGTTCTCGAATAAGAAATAAAATTATATACTCTTAAAAATCTTATTCCTTTTGTCCTCAAGAAGGATATTGATGTTGAAGTTAGGAATGAATATTGATGTCATATTGATAATGATGAGTAAACTATATATGTTATAGTTAGTAAGTCACTTAAACTTCAAATACAACATAAAAATATAGATGCTCATACTATAATTATGCATATCAAAGAGTTTTTGATTCGACTAGTAGGACTGAGAGGTATAAGACTTTTAAGAAATTATTTTGTTGTAAGATGACAAAAAGGTTCCTTTACCTGTGTTTTTTTAATAAAAAAAATGACTGGCTATTTTGATAAATTAGATCAATCAGGCTTTGTCATGGGCTATGATTTATTCGTTAACTTGGTCTTGTGATCTTTGCATCAAAATACATAGAAGCTTACTTTGAAAGCTAAGAAGCTTATTGTAGTTTTTGTTTCATGTGTGTTAATGATTGAATAAAAGGTAAAATAAATTTTCAAGTTGGTAATAGAACAAGGGTTATTGTATTAACTATTCCAAGTGGGATGATATTAGAATTTAATAATTATTATTTTGTTCAAGTATTTTCTAGAAACATCATATCTATTTTTTATTTAGCTTTAAATCAAATTAAAATTATTATTGAAGATAAATGTTATTCTTTTTATGTTTATTATAGATCTACCATTTATAGAAATCATTTATACATACTTGATTTAAAAATTTTCATGTTCAATATAAAAAGCAAGAGAAATAGATTAGGTAATTAATATCAATCTTATTAATGGCTTTGCAGATTATATCATATAAAAAAAATTAAGTATTATTTTTAAAATAAGATGAAATTAAAAAAATAATGATGAAATTTTAGTTTAATAAAGATTTAAATTGAAAAAAAAATATATGAATAATATTTATTGATATGAATATAATGATTCAGCTGTATATTTTGTTAATGTTAATGAGGTAAGAATTTTGCTAAGAAAAAAAAAAAAAAAACAGTACAAACCAAGTACCGCATCCAAGGAAGGCATCGGATCTCATAAATCTTCAACAGCTTACCCATTACGCCCATCCAAAACGAGGCACACATTACCTTCACTACAAAGA
>Ga0325403_1001123_pt1 | contig 21692 bp, 5 predicted proteins | sample PopdelMetagenome_19_FD_205665 | JGI IMG/M metagenome (GOLD analysis project Ga0325403, IMG submission 205665) | Populus deltoides microbial communities from Bellville, Georgia, United States - Xylem-PdKOR-R4 | ecosystem: Host-associated > Plants > Phyllosphere > Stem > Wood/Secondary xylem... | reverse complement strand
CTCCTAACTGAATGCTTAAATTTAAACCTCTGAGAGGTAAAAGAATAATTTTATCATAACAATCTCTACAATAATATATATAGAGAGCTACCGTGAAACTCCCATGTCTTGTAGCTCTCTTTTTAATAATAAACAAACGAGTATTTACAATACAAATAATTCATTCATCACTTGTCTCGCACAGCATTATTGCGCTTCTCGAACAATTAATTTCGGATTACATTAGACTTCCAATTCCAGCAAGGTCACAGCCAGACTTGAAGTTGACCATATTATTTGGTTTGACCAGGCCTGGCTAGTCGAGACTCGAGAGGCTTTTTTTTTTTTTTTTTTGTGTGTGTGCATGCACTACACCGACAGCTGGAAACTGTACCAGGACAAGAGGGTAAAACTGATGATTAGATTCCATTATTCCTTGTGTTCTCCATCTGCCAGAGCCTCCAAAGTAAAAATAAGAAGAAGAAGAAAGATTGCCGCAGGCGTTAATTGATAAAATAACATGGCTTAAATAAACAATATATATATATATATATATATTTGGAGACACTGTCTTCTGCTTTCTTCACCTACAGTACTTTCTTTAGAGTTCCCTAATCACAGCCGCACAATCGTGGCTTGCCTGATAATCACGTAAAAACCAACCATCAAATAAAGGGCAACTCTTTTGATTGAGACCCTTTTTAAAAAAAAACAAAAAAATTAGAGGTATTTTAGAACCTCCTATCCAACTACAAAAATCTTAAGGAACATCTAAATTTATTTTAAAATAGAAAAAATAAAACAAAAAAAATTATATTGATAGAAAATTACACATTTACCACTATTAAATATTTTTTTATCGGCACGTTTGTCATCTCATTTTTTATTGAATATCATAATATCATCTTTTAATTTTCATCATCCACATAATTACCACGGTATTAGCTAATTAATCAATTTCAAGGATAAGCAAGACGTTGAAAAAACAATGATCATTTTTATTTGTTTATTTGGATTTTTAAAATTAAAAAAAAATCTTGGTGTAAATAAAGAATTTTAAAAATATAAAAAAACTAGTTAGTTCGTAAATATATATTTTGGTTTATATTCGAAAACATATCTGGAAATATGTATTTATATATAGAATGTTTATTTATTATTTTTAAATTTAATATTATAAATGCATATTTGAATATTTACTTAATTAACATACATATGTTTAATATTTATAATTTAATCATTTAATATATGCATATCTACTTCAATACACACACATTTTTATTTTATATTAAATAATAAATAATAATTGAATAATAAATACTTGAAACCCAATAAATAAAATATAAATGTTTAAATTTCCTACTAGACAAATAATAAATAAAGTATAGATATAAAAAAACTCAACAAGTTGGTATCCATAACTATTCTTGATTACGAGATTAATCTCAATAGTTAATAATAAACAAGACAATGAAGAATTTAAACGTATAAAAAAACTTAATATTATATACTTATTTGTGATTAAATTTTTATAAGCTGTTTATAATCAATTTTATATAATAATTAAATTCAATTAAAGTATTTAATTTGAATTTAATTGATTAAAAATTTGAATTCATGTGTTTTGAAAAGATATACTATCACTGAATTATTTTATTTTCTATATTATAAAGGAAAAAGTGATTAAAAAATATGAGTATTTTGAAAAGTTAATTTTAATATTAATTTTTTTTAATATAATAGATCAGGGGTTAATGTTTAATTAATTTTATACTATTTTTAGAGTTTAAATACCATTTAAAATTTAATTTTTAATATTTAAAATAATTTCAAACATGAAATTTCGTTAAAAACTCTAAATTAAGATCATGTTAATTTGATTGCTTGAGCATGGGAAGAGGAATTTGATGGGGCCACGTGAAACAATTTGAAGGAGAGTGGTGGGGCTGATGGAGAATGATGGACCTGAAGTGCATAATGACATTTCTCAAAAAATAAAAAATAAATATGAAATGAGGGGTAGATGGCACCGAGAAAGATGAGCGTGGAACAGCAAACGAGGTCTGTTAGAATAGTTGGCAAATGTGTCGGTAAAAAGGAAAAAAAATAAAATTATATATATATATATATATATATATATATATATATATATATATAGAGAGAGAGAGAGAGAGAGAGAGAGAGAGAGAGAGATGTCAAAGAAGCAAGCAATCTAAGTAACAAGCAAGCAAAGCTTGGACTTGAAGGGAGGAACCTCTTCCAATCCATTTTTCTTCTCGGAGAAATCATTTACTATTTTTTTTTTGTCTCTATAAAAGGAAAAGTATACCGTGCATGGTTTTTATAATTTTTAAAAATATAATAAAAAGAAAGAAATTACGAGTAATGTTTTACATAGGATAGACAATGAATATCATGAATCAAATTTCTTGATATTTATATTTTATTTATTATGCATCATGTAAAAAATCTAGATATACATAAATTATTTATCAAATTTTGGGTTCATTATTTATTGATCAATAAAAAATAAAATAGTTAATATATATGGTTTGGACGGATTTTAAGTTGGGTTTGACAATATCCATACCTTACTTATTATTTATCGAGTCTAAAAAATATTCACTCATTCGAGTCAATATCTATTCGGATTAAATTATTTTTCATATTTCTAACCCGTGTTTATTTGTAGGAAAATAGATTCTTTTTGAAAATATAGTTTTCATGAAAAGTGAATTATAAGAAAGTGAGTTATTTTTTTTATGTTTGACAATATCAAAAGAAATGAGTTGAAAAATAATTTTTGGTGTTGACTATGCCATAAAAAAAATTGAAAAATAATTTTTCATGCTTTATTGTTTTTCAAGTTTACTAGAAAAACAGAGATAAAATATGAAAGATGAAAATGTTGAAAGAATATGAAATTAAAAAAAATCTAATTTTATATATTATTTTAAATAAAATAAATAATAATAAAAATAAAAATCAAATCTAATAGATAAAAAATTAAAAAATGATGAAATTGAAAAAAAATTAATTTTATAAATTATTTTAAATAAAACAAACAAATTGTTTTTAGTAATTTTATTTTTTAAAAGTTTTGGAAAGTGTTTTTTTTAGTTTTCATGCAAAGTGAATTATTTAAAAGTGAGATATTTTTTTATGTTTGACAATATAAAAAAATAAATTGAAAAATAATTTTTATTGTTTGTTATATCATAAAAAATGAGCTGAAAAATAACTTTTCATGCTTTATTTTTTTGAAGTTTATTAGAAAAATAGAGATAAAATTTGAAAGATGAAATTGTTGAAAGAAGATGATTTTAATTTTGTATATTATTATAAATAACAATAAAAAATAAAAATTGAATATGATAGATAAAAAATTAAAAAAATAACAAAATTAAAAAAAATTAATTTTATAAATTATTTTAAATAAAAAATAAAAAAATATTTAGTCATTTCGATTTTTTTTTAGTTCTGTTTTTTTAAAAAAATTACTTTCCTTTCTTTAAAACTAATTTTTCATTTTATCATTAATGATTGTTTTTAAGGTTACCAACCATTGAAAAACAGGAAAATGGTTTGGACCAGGTTCTGTAATAATTTAGCAGCAAGAGCAGTTGGGCAGTAGTTAGTAACTTTATTCTTTTAAAATCGTACTTGTCACCTGTTAAACTCGAGCAGGAACCCAAGAGACTACCCTCTCTCTTTTACTTTTGTTTTCACACTCTCCGTTTCTATAGCTTCGCAGGTCTCTACATTGCTGTGATCTATCAATAAGGTTGGAATTTTATGCTTCTTTTACTGACTGGAGAAGTGCCCATTTGGTGAATTTTGGTTTTTTCTTGTCTATTTGAAGAAGCATTTGATGCTCTTCAGGGTACTCTCAAATCACCCATTCAGAGCGTGAATGAAAATCAGTTAATTTCAGTTCTTGTATGATTCAAGCAGAAATTGATTCTTCTCTGGACACCCATCTGAGAATATTGCGAAAGGGTGCCTGAAAGCGTACCTTTTCTGGGTTCTTGGGGTTGTTTGGTCTTTAATTCTCAAAACTTGGAACTTGTTGTCTTTTCCTTTTTAGGACTTTCTCAAGATGCCATTTTGCTTATTCCAAGTTCATTGCTTCAAGTTTTGTGGTGATCATCTTGAATTTAGGTCTTAATTGAAGAGATTCAAGGGTAACAAGATCAATGTATTGGTGCTTAAATGTGTGGAGAAGGTGAAATTTTTTTTCTAGTCCAACTAAAGTGAAAAAAAGGGAATCTGCTTTCCTTTTGATGAGCTGTTTGTTAGCTAATGCCATTGTTTGTCTGTGTCTACTTTATGCTCTGAAAGGTTCACTTTGTTGTCTGTAGGAAGCGTGTTCCAATTTTTTTCTCTTGCAAATTAGAGAAGACTTGATCGTAGGGTTCTTTCAAATATTGAAGTATGTAGCTGGTGCTGGGTAGATTTTACGCATGTTACATTGGATATCTCTTTTTTCACTTTGTCTATGGAATGCTGCTGCGTGGGTTTTCTTTTACTTTATAGCACCCTCACAGTTTTATAAAGCTGCCAAGGTTACTTGTTCCTTGCTGAGTCCTCCAAGATATGACCACATATATAGTTCCTTCTGTTTTATGCATTGATAGATTTAGCACTTGTCCTAGCTGACTGTTGCTTTGGGGTTTCTCCTCACTCACATATATAGGTTATTCTTTAGGCTTTGGGGGTTTAGCTTTTGAGTCCCAGGACATGGATGGTAGCGGTGATAACAATGGTGATTTGGGATATCAAAATAGAGTTGAGAGTGTTATGAAATGTCCATCTTCAGGAATGAACACTAACCCATTCTATGTTTCTGCTTGGGATCCAGTTGTTTCACTTAGCCAGCTTGGGAATTTTGGTGGTTCATCAACAGGGTCTCAAAGTGAATTTTCCAATTCTCCTTTCCCAATTGTAATGGAAAACCCAGGAATTAGTAACACCTGCCACCTTGTTCATTACCCATCTGATTCAGGCTTTGTTGAGCTGGTGCCAAAGTTTCCTGGCTTTGGAAGTGGGAATTTCTCAGAAATGGTTGGCTCTGTTGGCCTAACTGAGTGTGTCCAGATTGTTAATGCTAGGTGCCCTCCAAATTACAAGGAGGCAAACAATGAGAGCACTGCACATGGTGCACAACGTGAGGAAGATCAGCAATTATCCGAAGAGACAACTATAGGAGCCTTACCAAATGGAAAGAGAAAAAGACTAGTGGCCGAGTCCAATTCTCCTTTTGATCCAAACAAGGTAATTTGAATTAGGTCTACTCTTTTAATTTAGCATGTTAAAGATTCTGCAGCATTGTAATTGTGTGTTTCCAAGTTTGTGAATTCTTGAATCTTTTGTTGTTGAATATAGAATGCTGAAGGAGAGTTTCAAAAGGATCCTTCTGGAGAGAGTTCTGATATTGCAAAAGAACTGGATGAGAAGAAACAAAAAATTGAACAAAACTGTGGTGCTAATTTGCGTGGCAAACAGGTAGCTAAACAAGCTAAAGATAATCCTCAAAGTGGGGAAGCTCCTAAAGATGATTACATTCATGTAAGAGCCAGAAGGGGTCAAGCTACCAATAGCCACAGCCTTGCAGAGAGGGTACCTTCTCATTATTGAGTGTTAACAATCAGAAAATGAACTGGCTCATTTTCATATTGAACATAGAAGTGTTTTTGCAGGTGAGAAGAGAAAAGATTAGTGAGCGGATGAGAATGCTACAAGAACTTGTTCCAGGATGCAATAAGGTACTTAAATGTGGTCTGCCTTTTTTAATGGAAATTATTTATTTCATTTAAAAAAAAAACAGGATGCTGATTAGTTTGGTGTTGATCATTGTTTTAGATTACTGGCAAGGCAGTGATGCTTGATGAGATCATCAACTATGTGCAATCACTGCAACAGCAGGTTGAGGTATGCTGTTCTAAGATTGAGATTATCGTCTATGAAATTGTCATGTGGATTTGTGCTCATTATGTTCACTAGCCACATCATAAGCTTGCTCGTTTGAAATGGAGCTTAGCTCTAACCTCTAGAAAAACACAATAATGCACCTTCAGAGCTGGTGGAAGCAGAATAAATGAAAAGTATATGTTTTAGGCTCTGCAAAAGGTCATACTATTTCTGTAGTCTAACTGAGGTGCATGGGATATATTGCCCATAAAGGACAGTGGTTTATAATCTGTGATTCCTGTAATCAAATAGATGAGAATCAGCTCTAGCTTCTTTTTTAGAAGAATGACATCTGCAAAGTATACTAGATTGAAAGATGTGAACACCAGGAGTTCTACATGATAAATTTAAAAATACTGAAGCCATTTGTGCTTCCACATGACTATAAGTCACTGATATGTTGCCTGCTATTGCAGTTTTTGTCAATGAAACTAGCAACTGTAAATCCAGAACTGTACAATGATGTTGAGAAGATTCAATCTAAAGATGTAAGCAAGGTTTATGTGGTGAAAGAATTTCAACACAATTTTCATATATGTTTCTTTGAATAAAGTCTAATAGGATTCCCTTCCATCCAGATCCTTCATTCACGTGGTGGCAATGCAGCTATTCTAGGATTCAGTCCTGGGATAAATTCGCACCAGTATTCACATGGGATTTTTCAACCTGGCATACCAGTCATTCTAAATTCCAATCCACAATTTTCTCCAGCACATCATGTAAGTGAAGGATCTTTGCAAATGCTCTGCAGAATCAATTGCTCATCAGAAACTTATCCTTGGAATTGTTTCCATATGTGTAGGCTGTATTAGATAACGAGCTCCAGAGCTTTTTCCAAATGGGATTTGATTCCAGTTCAGCTGTTGACAGTTTAGGACCAAATGGTAATCAGCAGTTCTTATAATCTCAACCAAGCAAACTTTTGTTTCCATTTTCCTGACCTGTAGATACCAATGCTTTCAGCAGGGCATTTGAAACCAGAGCTCTGAATGTTGAAGAGAGATAACAAGGCATTGATTCCACCTAACAAAGAAAATCAAGTGGTTCAAGTTTACTTTCATATTGAAAGAAAACAAAAATAGTCAAGAAAATTCTTCTGTTGTATAGGTTTAAGCTCCTAACTGTTCGTTCTTCAATTTTTTGGGAAGAAGATTACGTGCTAGAATCACAGATATATGTATATTTTCCGACTAAGAACTGAGACTTTTGCTGGTGATGTTTGTTGATTTTTGCCTGTTTCATTGGGAATGAATTTGAGCATGTATGAAGCTCTCTCTTGTAGGGTCTACCAAGCTAACAGAATACATGTGCCAGATATTTGTTTTTGTTGGTACCCATGATATGATCAAACAGACCAGGTTATATTTAGCTGCCATGGTGTGATTTTTTCATTTTTTCGGGCATCATTCAAGCTTTGATCTGTTAAGTTTTTAATTTGCGTAGGAGAGGGTAGCTTTCTCTTTTTCCACACCCCATTACTTAGTTTTTACTGGCTAGTACCGAATTTTTTAGGCACGTTAAATTGGATTTAAATTGTTAAAGTGAGTGGGAATCACCAAATTATTTATGCAATTTGAAGATTATAATATTGCATCCATGAGCTTTTTCTCCCAAAACTCATTTTTGGTTTTCCCTCTCAAATTTACTTTTTTCCTTTCAAAAAAATAATAAAAACAAAAAAATCATAAAATAAAGTAATAATAACAAGAAGACTGAGAATTTTAAATATACAGAAGTTTTAAATGAAATTTTGAATCTTATCATATATCATTGTACCCAAGATTAAAATAAATAATACAGATTCAATGTCAAATTAAATGATTATTGGATGAATTTGCATAAAAATTATATCCTAGATTTTTAATTGGTCAATTTGATTTAATCATGTACCAAATTAAAAGGTTTAATTATATTTAAGAATTAATTTGGGTCAAATTAAAAGATTTAATTAGGTACAAGGATTTAAATTATACTTTTAATGGGTTAAATTAATCTTATTAGGGACTTAATTAGTGAAAAATTAAGTTTGGGAGCCCAATTTAGGCTTAATCGAGAAGGTTGAAATTTTAGAGGACCAAACTCAAATTTTACGAGGTCAATTAATTGAGATCAGGAACAAAATTGCAAGAAAATCAAAATTTAAGGTCAATTAAGGGTTAAATTGAAGAAATTCACAACTAAGGACCTTTTTGAAAAAGATGCTACACTTCAAGAACTCAATTTGGTTGAAAATAGGGATGAAATTGAAGCAAATTAAAAGTTCAATGGTCAATTGATGATCAATTTGTATAAATCCACAACCAATTACTAAAATGAAAAGGTACTGAAATTTATGGTTGATATTGGAGTTTTGACAAGGGTAAAAAAATCGTATAAAGTTAAAAGTTTGAAGTCAATTAGGGATGCAATTAAAAAAAATAAAAAACCAACGGATTAAATTGAATTTTAGTAAAATCCCTAATTAAAACCCTAAAGATGTCAAAACGACGTCATTTCATTTAAATAAAATAATAGGTTTTGACCAAAACAGTTTGTTTTGGTACATAACGATGTCGTTTTAACCAACACAGAAACACAAAAAAAGGATGCCAAACGACTTGTCGTCTTGTTACTGTTCATTATCTTTAACCTTTTATACCTGAAAGGTTGCTTGAGTGGTTACTTTTCAAGGGCATTTAATGCCTCATCTCTAGACCAAACATGACAAACAATACATCACTCTAATGGTCTGACATCGTACTACACCCCAGCTTAATTCTTGTTGGCTAGTTGCCTTTATAGCCGCCGCAGCATTGCCCTAGAGAAGCTGACGCAATCAGCCTTTAACAGACAAATTTCACAACTTATGATGATAATTTTGAGCCAACGATTGTGATCCTTCCTGTTTGAATCAAAAACCAAGATTTGTCTCCAATAAAGACAAGATATCCCTCTTTCACCTCCTATAAATAAGGGTGAATTTTGGACATTAAAAATAAAGAAATCAGAGTGAAAAGTGAGTAAAAAACTAGTATTTTCACAGTTTTTTCATCTGCAACCTTGTTCTTCTCCCTTTCCACCATAGCTTCAACCAGCTCCTTCACCGTGAACTCCAGCAACTTCAGCATCTACACCCTGACCAACAAAAACCCAACACCTTTGAAACTTCATCGCTTGCTTCAGTGGAGAACACCACGCCAGCAGCTCCTCCTTTGGCCAAATCACCCACGTTGCCAGCAAAAAGGCTAGACCACCTCTACGTCAGGTAACTTTCTTCTCTCTTCCCCTTTTTCATCAACCCTTATCCTATTATTATCGTCTGCAAGTAGAACGTGAATTCATTCTACAACAGACGATAATTAACATGGTCATTAGGCTGGGGCATTGACCATGTAACGTAAGCAGACTGAACCTATTTAGGCTCAGCCCATTTAAAAAAAGAGAAGAGATTGTAGGGTCTTTAGTCGGCCCAACCCACCTTGGATGGGCTGGGCTTGGGCCCAAACAACCCATCTAAATAAAAAATAAAAAACTAATAAATTCAAGGACCATATTAAAGTCATTTGTGGGTCCGTTGCGTATTTTTCCAATAATTTTATCTAATATCAAGCCGTAGACTTACATTGTAAGATATGACCCAGTATTAAAAATATCAGATTTTACTCCCAAATTTAAAAAAAATAAAGAAAAATTCAAAAAATAAATAAAAAATAAACTTTCATTTCAAAAACAAAAAAATATTTTGTTTTCGTGCATATGGCCAAATCCTAAAGGTTTTTCGTGCATATTTTCTAACAAGGATAAAATCATATTTTTATCATGTTTAAAAAATGCAAAATGAATAGCATAACTAGTTTATGATTATGCATTAAAGTTTGGCCAAAATCCCACAACAATTAGTTTGTTATTCGGAGCGTTAGGAATTAGTTGTAGGCTTTACTATTTGGGAGTATAAAATTATATTGTAAAGTATAACCTCAAGTATTAAAGATACAAAATAAAAAATAAATGTGATGTTAAATCTGTGCCTTAAATTGGTTAGGATTTAACCCAATAAGGTAAAGACTTCCTAACAAAGAGAAATCTGTCTTGAACCTTAGATGAGACCAACAAATAGAAACATGATCAGGAAAAACAATCAATCAACAATGCAGCTTACCTTAGGTAGGGAGTACTGATGGTGATGCATCTCCTCCTTACACAACCAGTCCCCTTACCCAAATTCTTGTATATCATTAGGTTTTCTAGTGAGCATAATACTAGGTGGCGACTTCTGAACCCTATAATCATAACTTTATGATTAAACCAAAAACTCCCTTTAATTCTAAGAGGAAGCTCTGTCATTCAACGCCATGCACGTCACGACAATCTGTATGATGGGTTAGTGGTTATCTTACATAAATTTGTGAGCAACTGATGCAGACCTTTTGTTCCAAACAAAGTAGATAACAACCCAAAAATCTGAAAATCAGGTTTGATAAAACCTTGACCCAGAGGTAACCCTATACATAAGAACCAAAGGTATTGAAAAAAGACTTAGATCCAGAGATAACCTTGTATCTAAGAACCCTATGTATGCGAATAATGTCATAAAGCTAGTTAATCTTCAATAAGTCAATGTATGATCTTTGTCCCTGCAAAGAAAAGTTGTTTTACCATAAACAAACAAAAGAAAACTCACATTTATTCTCCAACTTGTTATAAAATTTTGCATTTAAAGAAACATAATATAGTATTCTTTAACTAACCCTAATGGAATCTTTTTGGGTTGTAAGTTAATGGACCTAAAGTAGTAATCAACTAACATAGGTCCAATATGACAGATTTGATAAGATTTGTCTAGTAACTTCGACCATCTGAAATAATATGTTCCTAATCCTTATTTGACATGAAAATATACTAAAATAAAGTTTCATGTGTCTAGTATATCCATGTACAATTTCAGCTCGTTCCGATGTATGGTTTGAAAGATATGCATGATCTTGCAAAACTAGTCAATAGACATTTTAGTGCCAAATTCGAACCTGACTTGGTTCATATTATCCTCTCCTTCTTTAAAATGATCCAACCTTAAATATGTATTATGAAAAACATCTTCTAAGGTCAACAAATCAGTACCAAGCTAAAAAATAATATCATCATCAACATCAATAAGAACCTTGTTAGGAAAGAAGGTTCCCTTGATATATAAGCTCTCATTTTCAACCATCTTCTCCTTCTTAAATTTCAGTTACTCCTCATATATTTGATTAGGTATCAAAGATACAAGAGTTATAGATTTTTCATTCATCTTAAAGAAATATCTATTTTTCACACCATCATACATAACTCTCCTATTATACTGTTATGATCTACCAAGTAACAAGTGACTACTTTACATCGGCACAACATCACATAACAATTCATCACAATATTTACTAATAGAAAAAGCAATCAAAACATGTTTATTCACTTTTACTTCACCACCATCATTCAACCACTATAATTTATAAGGTATAGGAGTTTGGTAGTGTGTAAGTTCAACTTTCTAACCAATTCAGTACTAGCTACATTAGTGTAACTTGCATTGGCATAACATCACATAACACCTTATCACAATATTACCAATAGAAAAGGCAACCAAGACCTACTTATTCACTTTCACTTCACCACCATTATTCATCCACTGTAACTTATAAGGTATGGGGTGTTTAGTAGTGTACAAGTTTAACTTTCTCACCAATTCAGTATTAGATATATTAGTACAACTACCACCATCTATAATTAAACTACACACCTTATTATTCACATGACATCTTGTGTGGAATATGTTTTGCCTATAACCTTCTGAATCATCCACTTTGACATGTATATTCAATGCTCTCCTCACCACAAGTTTTTCTCCATTAATCGGATACTCAACACAAACATCATCAGCATCCTCCGATGGTGGCATATTCTCATCTTTATCCTTCCAATTGGTCTCAACCTTATTTTTAGCTTTCATAATTATGACTCTTTTGTTTGGACACTATAGAGCAATATGACCAAAACCCAAACAACAAAAGCATTTAATGTTATGGTTACGAGAAGTAGAAGTAACATTGTTACCTTTAATAATGACCGAGGTGTCTTTCTTCTATCTAGGGTATTCAGTCTTGCTCTCCTTATTCTACTGTGATGGACCATCTCTAGTGTTAGCCTTTCAATTGGGTTTCCAAGATTTTAAAGGGCTTAATGGTTTGTTTTGCTAAATGGTACCCTTCCATTTAAGTTATTTCTCCACTTTCATAGCCATATGCATCATCTCCTCCAACTCCACATAATTATACAACTCTATAATATGAGTTATATCATGATTAATGCCATTTATGAATCTAGTCATAGTAGCCTTTATATCCTTCTCAACATTAGCTCAAATTATAACAAGTTTCATCTCCTTGAAGTACTCATATACACTTTTTGTACATTGACTCAAACTCTAAAACCTTTGATACAATTCTTTTTAATAGTGGCTAGGAAAAAATCTCCTCATTATAAGAGATTTCATCTTATCCCAAGTATTAACTTGTCTCTCATAATTCCTCTTACAATTTGTCACTAATTGATCCCACTACACATAGTCAGTAAAAACAATTACAACAAGTTTGACTTTCTTGGGCTCCAGATAATTGTCACATTAGAAAATTCACTCCACCTTCTTCTCTCATTCTAAATAAACTTCTAGATTATTTTTCCTTTGAAAAGCTGGTATTTTCAGCTTAATTGTACTTAAACCTTCACCTAACTCAACATTATGGTCCCGATAACTATAATACCCCTCTGGCTAAAATTATCACCATATTTCCCCCTACAAACTGACAATTCTGTTGTTGTCCAAAATATTTCTCATATCTCACGACACATCTTTAAAATCAAAATCACGGATGTCTGCATTATCACCACAAACTCGTCAATATTAGTGTTAACTCGCCTAACAATCATTCTAACATTAAATTCTCTTGGTTCAGGCCTAATTTTAACCCTACTATGATCATTAACATGTTGCCTCTCCAACCTATTTCCAAATTCATTGGCCATCTGATTCATCTGTTGATTCATAATGCATAACTGAGTTACAATTTTATTCTTTTCTCTCTATGGTGCCATGTTATTGCTTACCTTCAATATCTTTGAATATGAAAATTGGTTAGTTGACAAGAAATATATATTCCTGACTCACTTTCTCATGTGTTTACACTCCTCTCGCACTTCACTCAAATATAGGCTTTCCACTTAAATATGTTCGATACGCCTTTTTCCTTTCGTCTCACCTTTTTTCGAATCTTGTGGAATTGAAATCAAGACCAAATATAACAACCTTAACAGCATATCCAAATATGTATATATGACTCAAGAAGCAAGAAAAATATGAAAACAAGCAAAGACAAAACTATGATTACAATTTCACGAGTAACAAGTGGATTTATACGAAAAATAGATGTTTTTTAAGACGTGAAAGAGAAAGGATAAAAATGTTATATAAAAAAAATTGAATTGAGACCTACATATATCAATTATAATGTTATTATACTATCATAATTGAAAAATGACAGCAGCAAAATAAGTGTGAATTACTGACACAAATTAGACTTGTTATGATAAATTCCAATCCTGAATTTAATTCCTATAGCAAATGAACTTCAAACGACCTTAAATTTTATATGGGATGTGATTAGAACCTTAAAACCCAATATAAAAAATTCAAGAATTTTCTGAATTTATTTTACCTAAAATTCCCTTCCTATAAGGATCTAACCTAGTATGATAAATTTTAATCTCGACCTTGGTTACTATAGCAAACGATCTCTAAATGAGCTTAGATTTTATATGGGGTGCACTTAGGAGCTGAATTGATTTGGTCCAAATTCTCCCTTGTTTGTGTATTGTGGTAGATTCGATAAAAGTGACTTTTGAATGTTATTTTTTTCTTTTTCTTTTTTACTCTTTATGCTCTACTAATATGTTTTTAAAAAACAACAAATTAAAATAAGACCTTTTTTTTTAACCCTAGATGCAAACTACTAAGCTCTAGACATAAAATAATAAAAAATCGAATCAAAGACAACGAAAGCTAAGGAAGCCGAGACTAACAAAAAGAAAATAAAGGATATAACCTGATTTTTTTAGCCTAGCTCCGATACCAATTGATGTGAACCTCTTGATCTTGTAGTCAACCAACCCCCAACGAAGTAGATAACAACCTAAAAATTCAAAAATCAGGTTCAATAGAACCTTGACTTAGAGGTAACCCTATACCTAAGAACCAAAGATATTGAAAAAAGACTTGAACCTGAAGATACCAATGTATCTAAGAACCTTAAGTATATGAATGTTGCCACAAATCCAATTAATCTTCTATAAGTCAGTGTACGATTGTTATCCTTGCAAAGAAATATTGTTTTACCAAAAACAAAAAAAAAAAACTCATGTTTATTCTCCAACTTGTTGCTGAAATTTGCAGCTAAAGAAACATAATATAGTCTTCTCTAACTAACCCTAATGGAACCCTTTTGGATTGCAAGCTAATAGACCTAAACTAGTAATCAACTAACATTAGTCCAACAATGAAATAAACTCCTAAACAATGTCTAATGGGTCAGAACAAACCCAAATTAAAAATAATTATTCAAAAATAAATAAATAAAATAGGATAATAAAATCAAAGTTTTCATGCCAAAATTCCTCCTTGTAGCCCGAATCTTCAATTTCACACATTCTTAGCAGATTTTCAGTTCTGATTTTAAACACGTCGTTCTCTCTTATCTAGATGAATTATTGAGCTTACAATGTATGGTTGGAATTTTTTAGATGTCTAATTTCTAACTCAACTTGAATCGCAACAAAATTCCACATGTAGCTCCATATTTGTCCCAAACAGTACACAAAGGTTTATTCTAACAAATTTAACTAGATTTGTCTAGTAACTTTGACCCTATGAAATAATATGTTCTTGAACTCTATTTTTCTGAAAATTTACCAAAATATAGTTCCATGTGTCTAGTATCTCCATGTAAAATTTCAACTTGTTTTGATATACGGTTTGAGAGATATATCTGATTTCGCAAAACTAGTCAATAGATATTTTAGAGCTAAATTCGAACATGACTTGGTTTTTATTAGATGGGATAGAGCAAGGTTGTTAAAATCACGTTTTGACTCGTAAAATCGTACGATTTTACGAGTCAAAACATGCTTTGGGTGTTGAATCATTTGAAAAAATCAAAAATGGGTTGAAATCGGGTGAAATCGCGATTTCAAGGCCGATTTCATGATTTTAACAAAACGCATGCACTGAAGCAAAATGTTCCCCCCGTGCTCCAGTTGCCCGGTGCCTATTGGCTGTGCAAATGCACAGTCACGCGGTCTTCACTTGCTGCAAAACATGTGGATTTTGTCTACATACCATAAAGAAGTGGAGGTCAGAAATCAAGAGGGTTGTAGAGATTAAAGTCAAGATAATAATATTAAATTCCAATTTAATTTAGATTTTTTCCCCATATCTTTTACTTTTCTTTGTTATTTTATTTTTTCTATTCATTCACCTTAAATTACTTATGTTTTATAATGGTATGATAGCAAGTAGAAGAGATTTTATAAATATAAATTAGATATAAAAATAGTAACGGGATAATTTAAAAAATTATATTTATTATGTTGGGTTGATTCACGAAACTCATAATTAGAAGCTTAACTTGTGTCATATTTTAATTTATACAAATAAAAACACTGATTTTAATAAATTTGATTACTTCAACTATATTTTTAAACATTTATTTAACCCTATCAAATTTGATCTAAACTCAATTAACTTAAATCAAATAATTTTTTTAAAATAAAATTATGTTGTTTCAATCAAATAATTAAAAAATAATAACCTCAGCTCCTAAAATATACTCAAGCAACATAAATCATTGACTTACACAATTAAATAAACATTTTTCTATTCCATAAGATGCTTGAACTATGTATAAATTTTTATTTGAAACATGTATTTTCAAGTGCTTGAATTATGTATGAATTTTTATTTGAAGCATGAATTTTTTGTTAATGTAATTTAAAATTTCTTATGATTTTACGATCTGAATTTGTATTGCATTTTCTATGTCGTGTCAAAATTGCGATTTTAACAACCTTGGGATAGTGCTTTAGTGCTTTTTTTTTTCTAATACATAATTTATTCATACTAGCTATGTCTGCCTTAGCTATATTGAATATAATTTATGTATTTGTTTTTAGAATATTATAAAAATAATAGATAAAAAAATATAATTTAACTCCACATGTCTTTGAGTAATTTCATGATATTTAAGGAGTGGTTGGTAAAATAATAATGATCTTGCACAAAAAGAGAAATTATTTAAATTTACCTCGCAAAAAAAACATTGCAAGGAGCACGGCATAGCAAAATAAGAGGAGATTTTATATTGCATAGGATCGAAAAATAGTTGATATCTTCGTCTAGCAAATGGATGGATATAAAAGAAGAATACGCATACTGAAATAATGGAGAAAAAATAAATTGTGAACAAAAGGATATGAAAAAGAAAAGAAAAGGAGTAACATGGGATAATCCATGCAACTCTACCTTATTGTGTGTGCGTGTATTTCGTTATATATGGCACCTCCGGGGTTTGTAGTCATCGGAGAATTTATTTTTCAGAGAAGAAAAAACATTATAATTAATAACCTGCAATGGGGTTAGTAGGATGGGTCATAACAAGTTTATCCAAGGCGTAATTGTTTGACCCTCGTATCAATTTTGTATTTGTTGACTTTGTTTATTTCTTTTGAAGGGTATAGATGTTTATTTGATTTTGTTTTTAAAAAAGATGAATGATTTGAAATCAAGCAATGGCTCTCGAGAAAGAACAACTCTACCAGCGAACATCAACCGATCACCCATAAAGATCACATGCCCAGCCACAAACATTGCACTGTTGAAATCCACATGAGAGAGTGTTTTCTATGATTTTCAAAGGGAACTACGCTACATTAGCACTCTGCCCTAGACCCTAAAACTAGTATGCTTCTAGGGTTTAGAATTCAATCGATTGAAATTGCTGAGGAATTTGTTAGCTTTTGAATCTCAATACAATAAAAATGGGAGGCGAGAAGATTAATCAGAGTAAGGATAATCCTTGGCCGTCGTCTACAAACATGCCACCGCCACCACCCTATCAAGGAAAATCCGAAGACATGAAGCTTTGGGGAGTAGTCATCTTCGGCCTGATTGGGGCCACTGCCACCACTTACGCTGTGAGTCCTGTTTCATTTCATGTGGTAGATAAGTAAAATCATTAGATATGTATAATTTATGAAATTCTGGAAAATGTTTTAGTAATTGAGGAATGGATAACACATAAAAATTGGTTCTTTAGATTCTGAGAAAGTAGATTGATTTGGCATGGCAGGTCAGGCAGCTGCGGCGGACTGTTGATGAGCTGTATGCAGAGGTAGACTATTGCAAGTATAAATGCACCGCTTTCCTATGTCGTCCACTTAAATTCGACTCTCTTTTTGGGCAAACTGAGCGCACAAGAACAATCTTTATTTATTTATTTATTTTGTAGCTGTGAAGATTTAGCGAAAGGTTTTTGTGTAGGAAAACTCGGTCTTATCGATGTAATGTTGTCTTAAAAAAATAGTGATTGATTCTGAGCGTTTAGTCTGCTAAAAAAGATGAAGTTTTTTAAATTAAAAATTGAGAATTTCACTGCAAATTTTTTCTTGTCTATGCATGCCAATGCCCCACCTGATCATGTCTGTAATTGTACCTGATTAGTTAACCAGGTCTCAATCAATGTGGAAAGGAGGATCTGGAACTAGCAAGTCATTCCGGACATATTTTCAGGAGGAAGCGTGGAAAAATTATAATCGTCGAATGCAGGAAGGATATGAAGAGGAAATGGAGAGAGTGGTGAGCTTTTTTCTTGTGAATCTTTCCCTCTGGATGTCATATTAGTTATAATATGGAACCCTGCAGAACATGCTATATCAGTTTCTGGTTATTTGGTTTCTGTGTGTGTACCTGCAGATATTACCCTGCATGTTTTAGATTGCTTTCCATGATATTGTGAAACTAAATCGTTGTTACTTCTAAGAATAACAGTTGGGTTTAGAGTAGACAGTTATCTGTCAAGGTAGTTCTGGCACGTCGCGGTGGCGTTTATGCTGCTCTTATTTGTTCACTTTCAGTCATTTAATTGCATCCGCAAGGTGACTCTTCTTAGAAGCAAGGTTTTCAAGACTGTTCAATTGGAGTACCACTCCTTGTGCAGTTTGAAGTCTCAAATATATTTTGAATTCAGATCTATAATGCTAGTCTAGATGCGTAATATAAGCTTGTTCTTAGCTGGAAATCCAGGTACGAATTCTTAGCAAATTGAGCTGCTTCTGGCTAAACCACTTTTTTTTCTTTTTGGTGGGTTATCTTATAGTTGCACAGTTCAGGAAAAATGTTCTTTGTTTTTTCCTGCTTTGCATTGCCCAGTTGATCTATGTGTCTTTCAAAACTCTTATTTTATGCCTCAAGATTGGACTCAGATGATAGAAACTGAAAGGTGGTCTTTGTATGGCCTAGCATGGTTCTCTTTACCAGCAAAACTTCTAGAATCTTCTAGACCTAAGAAATCTTGTCACCCTATTACTCTTTCTTTCTGTTGGGTCCATTTCAATTTTGTTTATAAATCATGTAGGTTGAATTTCTTTATGCGCACCATATCACAGTGATAAGCCTAGTTCTTTCTCTGAAGCTGTCAAATATCAATTATCTTGCTCTGATTTTGAGGTGTCTAGCAGGCTCTTTTCCTTGATTGTATTTGCATGCAATTATGATGTCCTAATGTTGTATTTTTGTTTGCAGGAGCGTATAAGGCGTATGCAAAGCGTGTTTAACCGAGAAAGAAACAAGTTCAAAAGAGACTACGAGAGGTGGAGGGAAAATGGTCCAGGTGCAGATCATCAACATTTTCAGCGTGATGATTGGTATTGGAAGACTGATTCATCTTTCAGAGACCAGAGGACTAACTTCAGGAGAACTCCAAGAGACAGTGGAAGCTATCCATTATCACATCATTACTCAGTTTTGGGACTTGACAGGTAATTATCAGAATCCAATGTGGATGGTTCAGTCAAGTTGTATAATTGTGGAGATTGAAATTTAGCTTTAGGATGAATTTAAGAGGTGTTTGGAATATGATACAATATAATGGAGTGTTTTATTTTTTTTTAATCATGAGATTTTCTCAGTTATCTGGACTTTACCATTAGCAGTTGGGATTGACAGAGATTGTTCCTGGTCTTTTTGTGACAGGTCTAGAACAGCACCATATACTGAAGCTGAGATTAAGGTATTACTTGTGATTACTATCATCTCTTTGAAATCTATGTTCGGTGACCAGATTTGACGATTGATAGTTTTATAATTTGTCTCCCATTATGTCATTTGCATCTTATCTGCGTTTTCTATTTGTGTAGCGGCCATTTCTTCATGCTTTGAAATCTGTAAGCTGACTTGAGCTCCTGATGAAACTTCTTACTTGAAAACTTGGAAAATGTTAGGGGCTGAATATAGTGGATCATGTATACAATACTCAATTCCACTTGGTTGCTTTGGCCTGCCCTATGTTTTAGTGTTTCAATTCAAGAGCTTCATCTTATAACTGGGTTTATTGTGTTCTTCTGGGATTCCTGCAATTCTAAATGTATTTCTTTTATACATGCAGACAGCATTCAGAACCAAGGCAAAGGAGTTTCACCCAGATCAGAACCGAGATAATAAAGGCTGGCTTTTGTTTTTGATTACTAACTATGATCTTGTACTGTGATGCCACAGCTTTGAAGTGGAACTTAAAGTTGTTTTTTGTGATTTGTTGCAGAGGCTTCCGAGGCAAAGTTCAAAGAGGTGATGATATCCTACGAGGCCATTAAGCAAGAAAGGAAGAAAGAATAAATTTTAAACTGCCTGACACTGGTAGGTGAACAGCGTAGACTCAATGCAAAATGTTCCTACATATGTACACTTGGGGAAAATGAATCTAACAACAACTTAATTTTGTTGTGAGAATTTGATATTATATTTATAGGAGGTTGTGTGGAGAGGTAAGTAAATAGTTGTCTTTTTCAGGGGCTAGATATTAACAAGGACAGCAATTCATGTGTTGTGCACAACCTTTTGTATGTAATTCCTGAAATTATCTACCTTATCAATTGATTTTGACCACAAACCTATATATTTATATTTATTATTATTAATAAATGTTTTTTTATCTTTAATATTTATTTATATTTATTAATAAATCAAATATTTAATTAATGAATTTAGAGTAGTGATTTTATGGTCAATTAATCGCTTCAAAGCATTGTTTCTAAATATTTATGTCAATATTCTATTACGACGGGATATTAATTAGAGCTGTTAAGACCGATATATATTATGTTAATTTCTTTATGAATGAAGCAACTGCTTTTATAAATTGAGGTGCGAGAGATACTTGAAATTACTATACAGGTGTTTATCAGATGATATGTAACTGAACTAATCCGCAAGAGAATTCTATATGCAGAAATCACTTATGTTTTTTAAAAAGGCTAACGTGATGGCAAGTGATTTTTAAATTTGAGATCACTAAGTTATTTTATATAAAAAGTGTTATGTTTTAATCCTGACCATATATTCTAATCAAGGATAACAAACGGGTTAATATAGAGTAATATAAACTATATGAATATATTTAAGTAATCGAGAAAATATTCATCACCCTAGATAAATTAGAAAAAAGTGTTTAATTTTCTTTCAAATAGTATTGATTGTGAAATCCTTGAATTGATTGTGAAATTATTGACCAAGATGAAATGAGATTTAAAAAAAAAATCTAGTTTTTATTCAAAGAATCAATGACTATAGTATTGAAAACTAAAATGATTTAACAAATCAAATTTTTTTTAATGAATGGATAATAATTATACTGAAAAATTAATTATTGAAAGGTTAGCTCAAATCACTTATGATTTTGTTAATATTTAATGATTTTTTTAATATTTAGAAGATAATAAATTGTTAGTAATAATTATTGAATTGAAAATAAATTAAATTATTTTATTTTATTTTATTTAGAATTATAATTTATAATTATAGCGAAAGTGAATGCTAAGCTTGATATTGGACCTGAAGTCCTCCAAATAGGCGATTGATTCCCCCCTTGTATCGCTGGGAATTGATGAAGCTGGCAATCCATCTAGAGACCTTTGCTGCAGCAACAAATATAAAAAGCCGCCAATACTACCGATAGGGAATATGCCAAAGCAGTATTTTCTCCAGTTGAGAAATCTGCTATTGTTGTACGCACAAGAATTAGGCATGGCATCATAGGATAACAAAGATAGCTTCAAGTCTGCATACTCTTTCAAGCTTTCCTTCCATCAAGAAGTGAAGCAGACAATGAAGGGCTTTTACTCAACAAGGGGGATGGATCAACGCCAGATAATTCAGAAACGAGCCAGCAGAATAGGACTCCAAAATCACAGGTATCCTGTGCCAACTTCGTAGTAAATATGAGATGCTCTTTTTATAGTATTTTATTTGATTTGCTTTGCTTTCAGGATTGCCTCTCTAACAACGCGTGCAATCTTTTTCATTGTATTTATGTAGCCTTTCACAATGATGTTAGAACATTCCTGTTAGCACTTTTAGTTATGAAACGGTATCCATTTTTAGTTATGAAACGGTATCCACAAAGAAGTGA
>Ga0325403_1001122_pt1 | contig 21693 bp, 15 predicted proteins | sample PopdelMetagenome_19_FD_205665 | JGI IMG/M metagenome (GOLD analysis project Ga0325403, IMG submission 205665) | Populus deltoides microbial communities from Bellville, Georgia, United States - Xylem-PdKOR-R4 | ecosystem: Host-associated > Plants > Phyllosphere > Stem > Wood/Secondary xylem... | reverse complement strand
AAAAAAAAATTATTTTTTTCAAAAGTGTTTTTGAAACGCAAAAACAAAAGGTCTTAAAGATTTAAAGCTCACGTGTATGGGTTCGACTCAGGTCCAACCCATCTTGATTCTTTGGGTCAAAAGATAGCCCAACATACTTTCTTTTCTTTCTTTTTTATTATGCGAGTTGGACCCAACCCAGCTATACGAGTTGGATTTAAGTCCAACCGATACAACTTGGTCACTAGCCCAAGCTAGTGACCTTGTTATGTCATTTGCAGAACATGAATTATTTCATATTCTACGTATTATTCAATAACATCAATTAAAAGGTAGGAAATCAAAGGATTACCTGTCTGGATGGGGTGTTGCTAGCGGGTGGTGCTACCTTCAAAGTGTGATGGTCGATGAGGGAGCTACTGGTGGTCCATAATGGGGCTGTTTGGGTTGCTGCACCAGAGAAGGAAAAACAATCGTGGAAGTTGTAAAAAGGGGTGTTGTTTATGGTTAAGATGAACAATGAAAGGGGTTGGTTCTTTGTGTAGGTTCTTATAATTTCTTTCTTCTTTCTACTATTTTCTCTTCATACTCGACCATCCTTCTTATTTTTTTTCCTGATCAAAGCTTTTAAATTTATCTTTAATGGCCAAAACTTTACCATTTGGTGTTTCACACTCATGACTCATTTTATTTTCACTAAGCCTCATATCCTCACCATTATTTTATAACAAGGCTTGTTGTGCTTTCTTCAACTTCAATTGATCTTCATACAATTGTCTAGGTGACAATGGTGCAAACATGTATGTTTTCCCATCTGTTTCCAATATATACCTATTTTTAAAATTATAATGCTTGGCTTTCCTATCAAATTAACAAGGTCTCCCTAACAATAAGTATGCAATATGCATAGGAACAACATCACACAAAACCTTGTCCCTACATCTCCTTAACTTTTCCACACTTATTTAACCATTAAAGCTTATACAGTGTAACATACTTAATAGTAGTTAAGTTCAATTTTCTAACTAAAGTTATGCTAGCAATATTAGTACAACTACCATTATCAATAATTATACTACATACTTTATTTTTGATGTGGCATCTAGTATGAAAGATATTCTTTCTTTGTTACTCAACATCTTTTTCACTAACTTGAGTATTCAAAGATCTCATTATAACAATGAATTCACCATTCACAACATATTCAACATCATCGGCATCTTCAAGTCCTGATATATTTTCACATTTAGATTCATCACTAACTGATTCTACTTCTCCATCATTTCTTAAGATCATAATCCTTTTATTTGTACACTCTAATGCGTAATGCCTAAGTTCTTAACATCTAAAACACTTAATCTCTCACTTTTCCTTCTACTAAACATTATTTTTCCTTTTTCCACTACCACCGCAACCTGTTTTTTAACATATAAGGGTTTGACAACTTTAAGTGCTATTATTGGCTTTATTTATACATTACCCTTTCTCTTGAAATTCGACTTCCAACCCTGAAAGGATCTTAAATAACCACTTGGTCTTACACTACCTTTTCTTTTCAACTATTTTCTCATTTTTATAGTCATGTGCATCATATCTTCCATTTCTAAATAATGCTACAATTCAACCACATTAGCAATATCATTATTTAAACCATTTAAAAATCTAGCCATTGTGGCTTTCCTTTCTTTATAAACATTAACTCTAATTATAGTTATTTTCATCTCCTTAAAATACTCATCAATACTTTTAGAACTCTGAAATAAAGATTGCAATCTATTATATACTTTTCTATAGTAATGATTAGGGACAAACCTCTTCCTTATGATTACTTTTATCTCCTCCCACGTGTCAATGAGTTGTTCTCCATTACACCTCTTACCTATAATAAGTTGATCCCACCAAATAATAACATAATCAGTGAATTCAACTACAACAAGTTTTTAACTTTTTTCCTCTAAATATCAATGGCAATCAAATACAAATTCTATGATCTTTTTCCAATCCAAATAAGCATCTGGATCATTCTTTTCCTGAAATACTGGAAATTTAAGTTTTATGATACTCAAATTACGATCTAAACCATTATGATCATCAAAATCCCTTTCTTGGATGAAAACTACCACCAAACCTTGTCTTTGATCATGTCTCATATAAAAGATTTTTATGTGTATAAGATTTTCTTCCATGATTAACTACATCCTCCTCCTTATCATTATCATCATTGGAGTTTTTAGCTACACTTTCATCTGGAAAAGAAAGTCCTTATCTAGTAGACCTTTCAACCTCATTTCCTTTACGACTAGGAATATTATGTCATGTCTACTAATCATCTTAATACTCAATTTATCCAGCTTTTCCATTAAAGCCTCCATCATTACCTCTAATATATTTTGTCTTTCTACAAGATTCTTCATCTTCGATTGTGTCACATTTTTTGATGACATTGTGAACATCTGCAATAAAGCTTAATAGTAAAAAAAAATTTCTCACATACTCCTTCACGTGTTTACATTCGATTTAATATCACCCACTCGTGTTTTACACAATTCAATCGGGCTTTTCACTCTAATAATCATACTATTCCCTTTCCCTTATTATTCGCCTACTTAGATTCTTAAAGGTAACTTATCAAATAATCAATCAAAATAACGTAATGATTTTATAATGATAAAGAATCAAGAATCAAGAAATATATAAAACTAATCAAAACAAAACTTAAGGATAAATTTATGAATATCAATGAAAATTTGAGCAAATATAATGAAGAAAAGAAGACACAAAATAAAATCAATGAGGTTTATGTTAAAGATTCAAAGAAAACTAACTAATTCAAGAAGTAAAGATTCAACTTCAAGAATTTCAAAAATTCAATTCAGCAATACAAAGATTTAGTATGTACCTATTCGACAAAATCAAGAAAATATTTAAGAAAATCTTAGCCAACCTTAAAATTTAAGGGTTTGTATTTGGTTATACCCTAACTTGTCAATTCAATCAATTCTTGCAATCTTCCTTTAATCTTTTTTTTTACTTTACCCTGAAATCAAGAAAGATAAAAGATGAAGATCAAGACAACACTTTTTCTTTGATGTGTCTGGAAAAAACCAAGAAACTAAGTAAGATGATTTTTTTAATATAGGGTTTAACGTAGACTTTGAAATAATAAGAAAATAATAAATTATTTTTTAAAATAAAAAAAAGAAACAAGACCCTAGTCGAAACTAAAAAAAATAAAATCAATAAACAACACAAACTAAATATTAAAGGGATATAACCTGATAATAACATAAGTTTTGATACCAATTGATATTGACATATTCCAAGATACACTAAAAATCATATTTGAATGATTTGCAACTTGACCCAACAAGAACTTACCTTAGAGAACCAAAATTATACGTAATGATCACTCCCATCATACACCTATAAAGAAATGTAAACGAGTGGTATTAAATCACAACGAAATTGATCAATTATTTAAAGAGTTTGTAAGTTAAGTTAAGAACTTAGTATGAAAATCACTCAACTACATAAAAGATAGCAAGAATGCCAATTTCTTTATTAAAAATAATATGTATTTAAAAAATTCTCTACAAAAAAGTATTTATACTAGAAAGAATCTCAAGTCTAATAGGATATCCTTAATGAATATGAATGAACCTAATATATAATAATAATTAAATGAAACCAAATTTAAATAAAGACCCTAATATCTAAAAAAAGCCTAATAATAACTAAAAAGACAAAGAAAACAATAGCCTAACTAATTTAAATATGACTAAAGTCATTTTCGTAATCTATTGACAGAATCAAAGCCTAATTTTAAATGCATTGTTCTCTCTCGTCTTAATTTATCAAAGGAGTTTCCATTTATAAATGGAAAGATATGTATGTCTACTTTTCAATGTATCTAAAATCACATTAAAATTATTATATAGCTCCAGTTATGACAAAAAAGTAGCTAAACGTTAAAACTGACATATTTGAATCTTTTTATTTGAATCTTTTTATAATTTCTGAATATCCACCTACAAGCCTTTTTTAAACATGAACTAAATTAATCAAGGTTTGTACTTCTTTATGTAATATTTCCTTGAAGTCCATCTTAGCTCATGTGTCTGAAAAATCTATTGAAAGCTTTTATAAACCTCTTAACCCTAATTCTTGTTAACGGGCAAACTAGAACCTCTAATGGATCTCTTGATGTTATTTGGATTGCATCAACAACCTACTAGTGTAGTCCAATCCATTCTTAGTCGTGAAAAAAAAATAAAATTTCCATTCAAATATATACATAAAGTTTTTCTCAAACTTCATCAATTACCAAACAAGTTTTTGTTTTAATTATTATTATTATTTTCTTTCTATTTCTATTTCGAGAGGATAATGAAATGCTACCTTGCTAGACAAGCTTATAAATTCTTATCTCATGATTTAAAATAGGTTAGTGTTTGGGAGTATGGTGCCGGTTGCGGTTCAAAGTGTTTTTTACTTATAAATACATTAATTTTTTTATAAAAAAATTATTTTTAACATTAACACGTCAAAACGATCTGAAAACATAAAAAATATTAATTTTAAATAAAAAATTTTAAATTTTTAAAAAACATGATTTCACTGCATTCCTAAACACTACTAATAAAAGAATATTAGGCAACCTAAAATGAACAAAACAATCCATGAATCATGACGCTATGTTTCTGATTCCAGTTTCTCAGTTGACTTGGAGTTCGAAGGAGGAAGAAACACGTTGCCAATGAAGGTAGTTAAACTTGCTCCAGTTGATCCCTTTCTGTTTGTGGTGTCGGTTAATTAATGTGCGAAAGCGCGTGGGTCCATTATAGAAGTTAGACGGTGCTCTTCTTGTCTACATTGTGCGCACCGTACTGGGAGGAATTTTCAGTTTTAGAATTTGGGAGGTGGGGTGGTGTGTTATGCGCTGGTTCAACGCTACTCGCTCTTTTCTGTTTGGTGGGCCCACAAGCCCATGCTTCAAAGTTGAAAGCTATACCTGCGTTTATTTGTTGAGAATTATCCAGTTTTTGAGAAATTCTTTTAGGAAATAGATAATTATAGAAAAAACGTTTATTAATTGAAAATATCATGTTTTCTACATTTTCCAACTAAATTGAAACAAAAACAGTAAAACGTTTTTTTACCGAGCCCTCTACCATGTTTTTCCAATTTCACCATGCAAACCTAGAAAACCAAGCCCTAGTTAAGGTTGATTTTATCAATATCCAACCAATTTGACTTGCATTGTAATAATCCAACGAGGTAAAAAAAAAATGTTTTTTTTATATCTTTTACTTAAAAATATATATAAAAAACTATATCCATGGATTAACTCAATATAATTCACATCCAAGTACTCAATCAAGTTATGTCTTATGTAAGATTTAACAACTATATATGTTCTCTATTATAAAAAAGAAAAAGAAAAAGAAAAAGAAAAAGAAAAAGACTTTGTTCGATTCACCTAGTTTCTTATGAACAATTTTTTTTATTTTAAATATATATATATATTTCTTTTTATATTGAAATTTTTTTTGTTCCATAAATATATTTTCTTATTTCTTTCCTTTAGAATAGATTATTAGTTAAGAAAAATCGAGATAAGCAAATTAAATAATTCTATGAAACTAAACACAACATAAGACTCTAAAATTTATTAGCAATAAAAATTTGACAGTCGTGTGATTCATCCTTTTGACACATAAAAGACGCTATAATATTTAATATCTTGTGTGTAATGTACATGATTTTTATTAATTTTTGATATTATTTCAAGATAAAAGAGATAAATACAATAAGACAAAGAATATAAAACTAAATAAAAAATGAAAATAAAATTGAGTTTGATAATGATATATAAAATAAAATGATTGTCTTTAAATCTTATTTGGTTAATAGTCGATAAAATAGAATAGAATAAAAAAATATCTATTTTATTTTTAATATATATTATTATTATTATTATCAAACTTACATATTTTAAAAAATAAATAGATATTATTTATTTTTACTATAATTTATATTGAGTATTGAAATTAATAATAGTATCATAACCCTAGTTATAAAACATGAAGTGACACGGTGCGTTGACTCGGGACCTGACTAATCCAAGGTCTAAACTAGTCTGGGTTTAAGAGAAACCCATATCGATCGCGACTCGATAGATCATAGGCAAAACTCGAGTAAAAAAATCATTAATTTTTTTTTGAAAAATATTATTCACTACCATAATTTTTATATTTATAGACAGAATTTTCTGTCGGTATTTATACTATCATTCCGTTGGCAATTAATTTACCAACAATCATTGATGAAAATGCTCCGTCAGCGAATCTTTCGTCAGTAATTTTTTGTCCATCGGTAAGTCTATTGGTAATAAAAAAAATATTATTACTGATGGATTTACTGACGGAAAAAGCGCGCAAAAAAAAATTACCTGCTTCATTCCGTCGGTATTTCCCTTGGATGTAATTCCGTCAGTGATTATTTAAAAATATTTTAAAAAATCAATATAAAATAATTAAATTAATATAAATCAACACTCTATAATACTTGGAACTGAGTTGCTTGGAAAAAAGAAGAGGAAAATCAACTCAAATAAATTTGCAACAAATAAATAACACAAAAAAATAAATCAACTAAAAAAATGAAGTTGTGATTGCTTAAAATTTAAAAATCCTATAAATAAATCAACTAAGTATTGATCTCATATGAAAAATAAATCCTACAACAAGATTCATACAATTATTAAGAACTGAAAAATTTAAAAATAAAATAAAAAAACAAATATAACAAAAAAGAAATAAAAAAACTTAGCTTAATATACTTGTGAGTGAAGTTGAGAAGAGAAAAAAAGATAAATTCATAAAATATATTAATTAAAAAAAACTGAGAAGAGAAAAAAAAAGAAGGAGAAGAAGACATACCTAAGCATGAAGGAGAAGAAAAAGAGTTGAGAAGAGAAAAGAAAAGAAAAGAAATGGATGTTGTTGTTTTTTTACATAAGGGGAAGAAGAAGAAGAAGAAGAAGAAGAGGCTCGTCTGTTGTGAAATAAGGGATTCTAGGCTTTTTATTGGGGTGTTTTACCGGTGAATAATTAAAAATTAATATTTTTAATTATTTCTTCAGATTCCGTCTGTAATATTTAATTTAAATTTTCAATTTAATAAATTTTTTTCCAGAAACCGCCAAATATCACCAACAACTTTTAATTTTTTTCAATCAGTCGATGATTCCGTCTGTAATATTTAATTTAAAATTTTAATTTAATAAAATTTTTTCAAAAACCCGTCAAATAACATCGACAACTTTTCAATCCGTCAGTGATTTTGTCTGTAAAGAACAATTATTAACAGTGCAATTAGAAAGTGAACAATTCCAGAGCTCTTTAGAAAATACCAATGGAAAATTCCATCGGTGATTTTCTTTGTAATCGACATGATGAACAGTGTTAATAGTTTACCAACAATTTTACCGACGGAATTAATTCTGTCAGTAATTCTATTGGTATAAATGACACGTCATCGTATTTTCTAGCTTTGTTTTAATTATTTTTTTCCACTGTAATTCTCTCGGTATATACAAAGGGAATATTTTTGTTGGTAAAATTCATTGTAATTTACCAACGGAAATATTTCATCGATATTTCTGTTTGTATTTATCAATTTTCTGGTAATGATTTTTTTTTTATATATATAAACAATGTCATTTTATTTAAAAAATTATTGGGGTTAACCTAAGTCAACGCATGACCCCGACCTTACTTTTGATCGATTCTTGAGAAGAGTTTTAAAATTATGATAATAATCACTTTTATTTTAACATATCTTAGTTGAATAATTTTGGAATTAAAAGTTTTTTATATGGATATTTTAGGAATAAAAATAAAAACTATTGTATTTAAAGATATGTCCCCTCTATAACTCATGTATTGGAAGTGCAAAAATCCACTCTAAAATTATTCAAGATATAAATTTATTTTTAATTTTTAATTTTTAATTTTTATTTTTTCTCTTCAACAAAAACATGTTTTTATTATTGCTATCTTTGTTTCTTTTATCTAAGTACAATAACCAATAACTAAACTCTAATATCTTTGTTAAAGAATTAATTTTTAGTATCGAAATGATTCATGAAGTATCAATTTTGTGTCAAGATCTGGCTAAAATTGCTGACACTTGTGAGTCGTGTGAAAACTTAACTCTAATAGTGTTCATGATCAAGGTTGTTAAAATCGTGATTTTAACACGGCACGGAAAGTCATTCACAAACTCGGATTGTAAAAATGGATCGTAAAATCGTAAGGAATTTTAAAATACATTAAAAAAAAATTCATGCTTTAAATAAAAATTCATACATAAAAATTTGTCCAATTAATTCAGTCCTATAATACTGAAATGGCATTAAATTCAGTCAAATTCAACAATTTTTAGTCCAATTTTCACCCCATTAATATTCAATATTTTTTCAGTCCAATTTTCACCCCAATTCAATCAATTCAGTCATATATAGTATATACTGTGGCATTCAATTCAACAATTTTCACACCCGATCAATTCCATTCAATTCAACATTATACATATACAATTTACAAGATCGGGCAAAAATGAATTACAGGACTAACTAACAATTAACACTTAACAGGAAAACATACAAATCTATTACAGGGGCAAAAATAAAGAAACCTTGACTCCGGTGATGATGATGGAGGCAAAATTAACTTACGATGTCGCTGGCTGCTGTTGAAGATGATGATGGTAAAAGAGGCAGAAAGCTGAAACCAGAAAGGAGAGTAAAAAGGCCCTCTATTGTCTATGCAAACAACTTTTAGAACAAGGATCAGTGTCATCCTAACTATTTGATTATTTCACCTCACATTGTCTCCTCACTGTCTGATCATCTTGGAGTTTTTTGTTTTTACTCTAATCAATGGGAGCCCGCTGCTCCAAATTCTCTCTCTGCTGGTTCCACTCTCATCTTAAACCTTCAGTCCTCGAATCCTCCGATCTCGGTAAATTCATCAAGCCCCTCTCTTTCTGCTAGTCTCTCTCTGTCTTTTTCGTTCTTTCTTTTTTGGGTGTAAAATGAGGGGTAATAGTTTGCGTAATGGCCGCTTTTGTGGAGGATGGAGAATAGATCGTTGTCGTCGCCCGATTAGGGATTTGTTATGTTGGAATTGGAAAGAGTATTTGTGAATTGTGATTTGTGAAAGAGTTTTTCGCCTCAATTGGAAAAAGCAGAGTGAAGACAGTCACGTGAGTCCGTGACTATGCTGGAATAATCCAATAGGCATCTGATAGCTGTCCAGGAGGGGGGAATTTTGTTTCAGGGCCTCATTTTGTCAAAATCGCAAAATCAGTCCTGAAATTGCGATTTTGCGCGATTTCATCCGATTTTTGCAATTTCACTCGATTTCAACCCGATTTTACCCATTTTTGATTTTTTCAAGCGATTCAACCTGTAATGCATGTTTTGACTTGTAAAATCATATAATTTTACGAGTCAAAACGTGATTTTAACAACCTTGTTCATGATATTGCTGTCCCAATTTTCTCATATTAAAACTAATCCTCATTATTCGAATCTAAACTTCCATCTAGCTATCTGTACACAAGATAAGCAAAAAAGCGTACAGATCTAAACAAACTCTACCCAACCCTGGCTTAACGTGAGGAGGGTGAGGTGTTCCTGTCTGTCTGAGACTCTTAACAATGGTGAGGAGGGTGAGGTGTTCCTGGCAGTTGCCTACAATATTGTTATAAGCTTGTGACTGCATGCATTTTCAACAAACCCATATATTTTACCAGTTTATGTTGCCTGCAATGGAGTGAATTCTGGGAAAAAAAAGAGTTCAACGAATTCAAAACATGACAAAAATTTATGAACTTACATAGTTTGACACGCTCAATTATTGTACATGGTATTGTTACTAGTTCTGGTTTCAATTTTGAATGACCATTGAGAATGATCTTGAGGAACGTCCACTAAATTTCTTCAGTGTATGAACATATCCAATTTGGTTTTTTCTTTAGCTCGCAAATAGTTTCGTTCTTGTGTATGATCATGTACGAACCCTTTTTGAGCCAGAGGTGTTTGAATTCTAGATGAGATAGTAAAAAAAAATAAAGAAAATTTCCATTGTATCAAATAATTGCTATAGATCCATTGAAACACTGGGTTACAATTGTTCGATAGCTACACAATAGAAAAAAAATGGCATTACATGCCAAGTTTTATTATTCAGGTGAGGCAAAAAAAGAAATATAATGATGAAGATTTAATCAATCAATTTTACGCCTCAACAGGAAGGAAACCCATTTCTTCGAGTACTTTTGCACATTCTGGTTGAGCCGCCTTCTTCATGTACCCAAGAGCATTGGCATATCGGATATTATCTACCACTCCAACGTTCTTGGTGAGGAGGATCCTAGCAGAATCAACGCTCTTGAATGGTTCATTGCAATCGGCTCTGGGGCTCTCCACCAACCTAACCTCACAGATATCTTCCTCGTGATCTCCCACCACAGGTAGGCGGTATGTGCCACTGCTGTCAGTTGTGCCCTCCACGGTATATGTCAATGTGCCATTCTCACGGTTGTTGCATACCAGTTTCACCTTGGCACCTGCACCATGCGCGCGCACACACATAAATATATAAGAAGAAGAGCTAAAATTTTGAATCAGAATTTAAGAACGAAATTGCACATTACTTGTTAGTGCTTGTTAACAAGACCAATATATATGTATACTGATGGCCTTCTTGATATAGTAACATTGGTGCATAAAAGCTGAGCATTCGATGCTATAATATACGATAATCAAACTATTAACCACATCGTTTACCTGGAATGGCGTCGCTGATCTTGGTCTGAAACTCAACCCGGCAAGTGTCACAGTAAACCTTGCCTTCGACATCTAAGTAATCTGCAGCATAGGCAGAGATGAGAACGGAGGAGAAGCAGAGAGCTGTAGCAACGAAGGCAGCAACGGTGAAACACTTTGCCATTTTGTTCTATGATTACTCTTCGGGTTTCGATGAATTATGCATGGATTAACATTCCTTTTATAGGGAAAAAGAGAGGCGAAGCTACTTGTTTTTGTGTGGTTGTTATTCAGGTTTGACTATTCCAAGGTTTACAACGGAAAATAGATCCGCACTATACGGTTTTTTCACAAAATTTTTCAAGTTTTGCCTGTTTTTTTTCCACTAGAATAGGTAAAAGGGTTGTTAATTTTTTTTTTAATTTATGCATTGACAGGAGAATTTCCATCTCTATCCCGTAATTAGTTAGAAATTAATTTTATTTGTATTGTGGTATGTGAATACAGAAGGAACTATTATTTCCTTTCAGAAATCTCATATAGTTGTCCAATTTGCCAAGATTACATTGTGGCATTCTTCCCTAACTCCTAGAAACAAATTCGAACCATCCCATCAACTGAACAAACTCATGAGCATGTCTGTGCTTTGTAATCCACTTCATTCATGTTCTTAACCTTGAGAAGTCTCCACCTTCTATCGTCCTTTCCAATCTGCTAGCCGATGACATTTTCCTCTCCTTTTTCTGTTCTATAGATTCAGTTTTCATGCTGGTTTCAGGTTTTTCAAGATTAAATTTCTTGTCATGAAGGAATTTAACAAGGCCTTGGAAAGAAGCTTCTATGTCACTACTCTTCATTAATTGTCGTAAGACTTCTTCAGGGGCGACTTCAACATCCTCTATGAGTCCTTCAATTTCTTCAAAGAATTTGTGATGTTGAACTGCAAGATACTGGAAGGCTAATTGCTTGAATGTAGAGATGGTACAATATGACATGTTAATGTGCATGTCCGTGCGACCAAGTAAAGCTGGATCAAGCATTGCTTTGTTATTGGCCATATAAACGAGAATAAGTTCGTTGCTGCAAGATAACCATAGTCCATCAGTGGCTTCGAGGAACAGAGACATCATCCTCTGCAGAAATCATAAGAGCACAAAAAATCCATTATATCAATTTTAGAACTATAAAAAGAAGTGATAATACATGTTACATAGATTGAAGTCAGCAGGCCTCACAAAAGTTTCTACATCAAGCCCAAGGAAAGCATGCAATGCGAGGTTATGATTCTTTAGATTTCATAGTGGGGTTCGTCAATCATCCACTGAACTAGCTATCAAATTTCACTGTCTTAAGTGCATTATGTTTACTTGTGCATATCAGTCAAGTTCTAAATGAACACTTTTCTGGTAGAAGTTCTAACCTTATGTTCATCATAATTCTCTGGTCCGTTCTCATATTCTTGATCTTGTAGCTCGACATCGCAATCAATATCCTTGAACACCAAAATTGATTTACTGGGGACTTCGTGATGCATGATGTAGTGAATATTAAAATCTGTTCGATCCAGCTTGTAGATGTCATAATTTAAGTGATTAGCCATGGCTGCAATCAAGTCTGACTTGCCTGTGCCAGGAGGGCCACATAACAAGTACCGACGATTCCAAGCTTTCCCAATTCTTCTGTACTTTTCCTGAGCACTCATGAAGGTGTTCAAATCATCCAATAGTATTTTCTTCAGCTGTGGTTCCATTACAAGGGTCTTGAAGTTTGTTGTGTGCTCAAATGTGTCGTCCAATTCCCACCGTCTGTTGCCGAACTTTTGAAACCGTTGAACCCTTCTTTCTTCTTTAATGGCCTTTTCTTGCTCCAAAACGTATGCCAAGTACAGATTCAGCACAGTATCTTTGTGTTCCTTGTGGAAAGTTAGCTCATAGGCTCTTCTACCTGATTGCATGGTTGTGTTTATTTTCTCAATATCAAACTGCTCAACCTCTGTGAAAACCAATTTCCACCTTATTTTCACATTTCGAAAAACATCAAGAATCTCAAGATCTTTGTCGACGGCAGTTTCTTCCTCAGCCTCTCTACCCCTAATTATTGATGAGGTAACCAGAGTGCCCCAGTAGAAATCAGCTGCCTGAAACAATTGGTTAAACTCTGGCCTTTGATCTTTTTCTACAACAACAGTGAGTAGTTGAGTGGAGAAATGGGAAGAGAAGCTATGGAGGTTGGAGAAGTATCTTTGGACACCAAAAGGGACGAAGGCACTGGCAATTCTACGAACAAGCATTATGGAAGCAGCAAGAGTGGCAAATGCAATGATAGTTTGCCTGTTTTGAAGGGACACCATTTTCAAGGTTGTCAGCTATCAAATTATCAAATCTCAAGGCATGTGCTTATATCGGCCTCAAAAGAAAGGGTGCTTATTTAGCAAAGTCGCTTTTGCTCCTCAATCAATTCCATCAGAGATTTTTACAATTCTAGGCAAAGAAAATTATATTTCCAAGACTTTTCCATTGAGATTGGTCTTTCATTGCAATGGATGTTTCTATAGGTTTTGAAATTTCCTAGTCTTCATTTCAGGGCTATTCTATTCATGAGTAGAGACGACTTTTCTAGCTTTAATTTTGGAAGTCAACATGCTTTTTAACCAGGTGGTTCTTTGGCGCTTTCAGAGAAAGATATTCTAATCTATTCAGCTAGTCAAGGCTGCATAACAACGCCATTGAAGAGTAAACCAGCATAGTTTAGTTGAAATCTGGAAGAGTTTAAAAAATTTTCTTTCTTTTTTTGGCAAAGAAGAGTTCAAATTTCAAGGGTCCAAGTTTATGAGTTCATTTGGCCGCAAATCAAAGGAAATCTGGGGGAGAGAGGTATATGGTAGAAAGTCCCTAAACCATGACACATGACAGGATATCGTCTGAAATCCGGTCTAGTGTGCCTCCATATTGGTGTTTTGTCACCGGATATTGGGAAGATAAAAAATGCAGTGCTTGTGTTTCTGCCTAAATATTTGAAAATGTTATCTTGGCACTCTATGTTGCGAAACCATGGAGAGACAGCTTTACTGTTTTGGTGATTCAAATCACTTAATTAGCTTGAACTGGATGCAAGATAAAAACGTAAATTGAATGTCAGAGAGAAAATCAAACAGATATCAAGGCACATCAAAGAAAGGAAAAAAAAGAAGAAGATCCATTACCCTTTGGATTCTGGGCTTAAGCATTAACCATGGATAATGAACCCGCCTTCAAAATTAGTGCTTAATAGACTCTCACTGGGTTGTTTATGGCCAACTATCCCAACTTGATGTCAACAGCTAGCATCTATATAGACTATCGAAGATACTCACGAATTGGATAATTAATGTAATCTAATATGGCACAAAAAGTTTAGGGAAGTTTTGAGTGATCTTTCAACCTAAAGGTTGATATAACATCATATGGTAGTTGATTACATGTATGAGAAGAGCAAGTTAATTAACAACAACTCCTCTACTTTTGTGCTTCAATGCCCATAACTGATTCTAAGCTTTGAACTTGTCATATTCAGCAATCTTGTTGTGAAGAAATTTGATTAGGCCTTGGAGGGAAACTTCAGCATCGCTACTCTTCAGAAGCTCTCCTGAAATTTCTGCAAGAGTAACTCCAACCTTCTTTATAAGACCTTCAATCTCCTCGAAGAGTATGTGATGGGAAATATTGAAATGGTTGAAAGCTATTTGGTTGAAAGCAGAAATGGTGCAATATGGCATGTGAATGTGCATGTTCATCAGATCAGGAGTCAACAATTCTGGGTCGAGCATGTCTATGTGATTGGTTGTGAAAACAACAATCTGTCCATCTCCAGCGCACAACCAAAGTTGTTTAAGTATATCCGAGACCTTTACCTGATGGTGTAATAATAAGATAAAGTGTACATCAGATTTTTATTGATCTAAAAGCTATTTTCAAACATGAATGTGCAGATTGGTTGTCGAAATCATCTGTGTTCAAATAGCTATGCATTGAAGTATATTGATTCTCACCTTTTTTTCACCTTGGTTTTGTGGCTTGATAGTGCAGTCTATATCCTCAACTACGACTACAGTTCGACTGGGCAGTCCAGGGATCAACCAGCGCTCTAAATAATCTGGATTGTTGTCGAATTCTGATACATCCAAGTCATAGATGTCATATTTTAAGTGATTAGCCATTGCTGCGGTCAAGCTTGACTTGCCGGTGCCAGGAGGACCGTATATCAAGTAACAACGTTTCCATTTTTTGCTAGAATTTCTGTAATATTCCTCTGCGTTCATGAAGGTGTTCAAATCATCCAATACTGCTTTCTTAAGCTCCGTATCAACTGCAAGGGTCTCAAAGGTAATTGGGTGATCAAAATTGAAGGTATATTCTGAGACTCCAGATGCAAAGTCCACTGGATATAGCTTGATTACCTTACTTTCTTCTCTAATAGCCTTGCCTCGCTCCATAATGTATGGCAAGTATGAATTCAACACCATCTGTTCATGTTTCTTGTTGAAAGTTAGCTCATAAGATTTGATATATTTTGCATGTCTACCTTGATCCGACATTTCATGTTTGAAAATCAATCTCCATCTTGCTTCCACATTCTTAAAAATATCCACTATCTCTTCGTTTATCTCCAAGTTGGTTACCAATCTCTTCATGTCCTCATCCTTTCTCACTTTTAGTCTGCTTACAGAGGAGCTGACTTCATTGACCAAATATGTATCAATAGCCTGAAATTCTTTGTTGAGCAAGTCGTCCTCTTTGTGTTCCTCTATAATGATGGTCTTTCGACTAGAGAAATAGGGAGAAGATTTGTATTTGGAGCCGAAGAAGTGTCTTCGGACCTCGTAAATGGTTCGGACAAGAATTGCAGAAGCGGCAATAGAGGCCAGCGTGGTGAAAACTTTCGATGTATCTTGGCTCTTTAGAGAGGATAACATTTTTGTAGGTTCTTGTGATGGTAGATGTGGTACTAATGTATTATGATGATGTAGTTCTTCAAGAAAGCTGTATATTGGGGTTAACAGAGGTTTGCTTTTGCTTCTCTTTTAACAAGTCTTCCTGCTAGCAAACAATGACTTCTATAAAGAGCCTCGTAACTGGAATTAAAAATTTGCCATGAGTACTTTTCCTCTTTGTATTAGGACTTTGCTAGTTCCTAAGACAAGAATCCAGAAATTGATAGGTCCCTTGGAGCTATCCTGGAAGGATGCGTGCCTTAATACCTTACTGCATGCGGCAATGCTCATAAACATGAAGTCAAGTTGACAGCATACCTCCTTGGTTTTCCCGACTTGTGAAACTTGACATATTCAAGGACGCTTTCTGGGACGATGACAATGGAAGAAATTGTGGAAATAAGGACACGGATTATAGGATCAATGGTTGAACAAATGTATTGCTGCATAAAAGTCCAAGCTTTGCTGGCTAAATACTCTTCAACTAGAATAGTCTTCGAAAGGCAGAGACTTGGAATTATCCTTTCAGAATTTCAGCGCATGTTCTTCTAGAAACATTTGTTGGACAAGCCATGACCAGTACAGAGGATTGGTAAATTAGTCTTATGGGGAATTTTATTTCTTTTCTTAGCTTGGCTTTATAAAGCTCACTGAAGGATTCATGAAGTTTTAACTTCAGAATCTTGATCACATAACAAACCTTACATTAAGAAATTCCTGGGGGATGTTGTCTCTCCAAAACATTCCTAAGACAAAAACAGTTCCTTTCTATGGTAGCAGCTTCAGCAGTGCTGATTCCAAGCATTGTCAATCTCTGCATTCTTTATCGTCTTTTTTCTTCTCAAGTCACTCTTGTCGTAGAAGGATATGAACAAGAGCAGTACAACGAAGAATTATTTGTGGCTGCTGAAACTTTTTTGGGCACTAAATTGGCATCATCCATTCGACGAATAAAGGCAAGCAAGAGAGAGAGAGAGAGAGAGAGATAGAAAACCAGAGATTGTCATTGACATAAATCAAGAAGTTGTTGATGTTTTTGAAAATATATAAGCTAGTGCCTGGTCGTATGGACATGCACATTCACATGCCATATAATACCTTCTCTACTTTCAAGCGATTAGCAGCCAGATATTTAGACATTTATCACTCTCAGCTCTTCAAAGAGATTCCACAGAAAGTTGAAGCCAACCCTGCTAATGGAATCAAATTTAACTGCCCAAAAACTCTCCTCCAACAAATAAAAAAAAAACTAAAAACACCTCAATAAAATCCAAAAACCTCTGAAATAGCTTAGGCGACAACACCTAGCCCAACTTCAACTAATATGCTTAAGCTCGGGCATTATATCTTAAGCCCATGTTAAGCATACACCCGGGCTCAAGCATGAAAGCTCGAGCTCACTATCTGGATGCACGCTCAGCATACTAGACATGTAAAACCTAGTTGGTCTTAAGCGTGCACCTCAACACCCTTGTGGGCTCAGGCTGCCATGTCTATGCCTACACTCATTTGAGAATTTTTTTTTTAGGGCCTCATGCAGGTCTCTTAATATTTTATATTAATCTAACATGTATTATTTTAAATAAAATACAACTCAAAATATCATAAGGATAAAATTACACTTTAGCCATTCCTCTCCACAAAAGACATGGATTATAAATATATCATGAATCTTTCAAGCCAAAGGTTCACGATCTTTTTATTCTTAACACTTTCAACATCTATATTTTCAAAGTTTATCTCTTTAAAAAATCATTGCACTTTTCTCTTTATAAAATTATTAACTTAAGTATCAAAAAGTCCTACATCCATCAAAAGAGATATTTTGCAAGTATCAGCTACCAATCACCTTAGCTCACCAGGCACCATCTTCTACTAGCTACCAATTACATGGGCTTTCCATATCAAGTCATCATACACCTTGGCTAGGGAGAATTGATTAGATTACTTGAACTAGGAGATCAATTGATTATCCAACACATTAGCCTTATTCTTAAGCATCTTAGATTTTAGGACTAATTAATTGACGCCACTATGGAACTGATAAAAAAGGCATCAATTTTTATAACTTATTTTTGACATTTCCAGGTCATTCCATGGCACACAACCAAGACATATATGGGTTAAGAAGTAAAAAAAATCCACTTGTTACCAGAACACTTGTACCCAGCCAAACCTTCAATAACTCATCAGTCAAGTGAAACTCCTTATTTAGATCGTGTTGGCAACCCAAGAGCAAAATCAAACCTTATCACCTCAACAAGTCTTGACACCCTTAGCAACACATAATGCCCCAGCACCACAGCCACCAACCGTACCAAGCGCTCGTAAACAATTACACTACCCAGAAGAGACTAAACAAAATGACATTCTTAAGAATCCCTCAAGAGGTCACTCGTGCTATTGTGATACTCATGTACAAAGCCAATACTTCGAACATACTTCCCTTAGGTACCATGAGATGGACACCAGTTACCATAATTGTCGTTCCATGCCAAACTCTTTAGGCTCCCAAGAGCCTAACAAATACAGAATTAAGAAACAATTTGTACATGAGCATACCTAGAAGAATAACTATAACCCCTATCAGTGGAGGGGTTCTTTCTTGTCCAAACGAGTATTGAACATTTGACTCCCAGTGGACTATATTTTCATAAAAATGAGTCTGAACAATTACGATGGTCTGGCTGACCCGAGGGAGCATGTACATAATGTGCATGGTAGTTTAAAATTGGTCATCCAATACAATGACTAAATGTGCAAAATCCTCCTCACAACCTCCTAGGGTCTGCGTGTGTTTGGTACAATAATTTGGAGCTAAACTCCATCGAAGGGTTCAATGACTCTGCACCAAGCTAATGGCATGCTTCAACACTAGCATACCCGTCAAGAAAAGCTCTATAATGCTATTTGGTGTTACCTAACAAGAGGGCGAGTCTACACAAGCATATCTGAAGAGGTTCAATGAAAAGATGCTGAAGGTGGAAGAATTGCCTGAGTCAGTAGCCTTAGAGACTTTAATAAGAGCAGTAAGGGAACATACCCTTTAGAGAAAACTTTATGCTTTCCCAGACAGAAACTCGTTCAAGGTGAAGCAAGTCATAAAAAATAACATACAAGTGGAAGAGGCTGATTTGCTATGATATGGGTCTCCTTGTTTTTACAAGGAAAACTAACATGAGAGACCTTTCAAGCAATATCATTCTTCTAATATAAATAAAAGCTTAAAGAAGAACCATGAGGGATCCATCCATGGGCATTTGGTGTATCCGAATGATTTATAACTCTCTTGAATCAAAGTAGAATCACTCATTCAAAGTTATCAAGGTAGTCAAACCAAACATCTTAGTGCCACCTCCAAGACATGTTTCTCTTAAGAAACCTACATACATATCACTTAGATCACCTCAGGATATATAACAGAAATGTATGTTTATTTTTTAAATAAAAATAATGTATCTCTGACATACATCTTCTAACTACAAACCTCTAGTGGGGCTTTCAAACACTTTTCAAGGAATGGATTGACTCTGTCTCCTTAGTCCAATATCATCACTCTCTTTAAAGGGGATTGACTTAGTTTTTCTAGGGTAATAGCCCTACAATCTTCAAGGGGTTGGTATGAGATCTCTCTATTGCAATAACATCATTTTTCAAGTGATGTCAAAGGCCTTCCACTAATTCGTTAAGGGTTGAACTTAGATCCTCTATTCTCCAATGTAGTCTCGGACTGGTACATTCTCTAAGTGATGCCAAAGAACCTCTTATAAAATATTTAAGGGTTGATTTTAGATGCTATATTCTCCAGTGTTGTCTCAGACTAGCACATTCTTCAAGTGATGCCTAAAGGTCTCTCACCAATTCACCAAGAGTTGATCTCGGATCCCCCATTCTCTAATACAGTCTTGGACTGGCACTTTCTCCAAGTAATGCCAAAAAGCTTTTCACTAATTCGCCAGGAATTGATCTTAGATCTCCCACCTCTCCAATGCAATCTCGAATTGGCACTACTCTCTAGTGAAAAACTCTCATGTCTAATGTCATCCTAATGAGGTTACATACCTCTCACACATCATTGATCACTCTTTAGTTAGGGGCTTGCAAGCCCCCACGCCATCACCAAAGAGGCTACAGACCTCCCACTCTTCGGTGAGACTTTTCTTGAATTGACGGTTTTCATATCTAATACCATCATAGAAAGGTCACATATCTTCCATAATCCAGTATGACCACTCTTCAAAAGATAGACTTGGTTTCTCTGGTGCAATAGAACCACCTTCCATGGATTCATCCCCTCCGCACCTTAGAAATTCTTCTGAGTATAGGCATTGACATAGGCTCGCTCCTCTCTACCCTTTAGAAATTTTTTTAAATATGAGCATTGACATGGGTCACCCTCCTCGGTTTTCCCTTGGTCTTTTAAAATATTTTCTAAGTATAGACTCACTCTCCATGAATTTTCACCAGCCACTTAGATATTTTTCTAAGTATGAGTTTCTTCTTTATAAGTTTCCACTAACCTCTTATAAAAACTTTCTAAGTATGAAGTCCTTTATATCTCACCTCACTCTTCTAGGAATATTTCTAAGTATGGGTTCCTTCATGGTTCCCTTTTATATACTTTGAAATTTCTTATAACATGATGCACGCCTCTACACACGGGCTCTCTGGTTTATTACTCTAGGTTTCCACCCCTCTTCTCATATGAAGAAAGTACGATGAACTCGTCATGGTAACTAGGTGTTTTATAAGTCTTTGCAGAGTAATACCACAAAGACTTGGAGGGCTATTAATGGATCTAAATTTAATAGGCCTAAATAATCCCTCTAAAAGCCCATAAGAACCTCAAAAAGGTCCAGAAACATTCTCATGAGTTCAAGGTACCACGCCTGAGCCTAACTTCTACCAAAGTGTATGGGCTCGGGCTACCATGTTAGGCATAAGCTTGAGCTCAAGCATGGAAGCCCGAGCCCACTATCAGAGCACATGCCTACCACTGAGCATACACCCAGCATGTTAGGCATATGAATCCAAATTTAATAGGATAAAAAAAAACCTTAAAATATTCTAAAAACATCATCTCATGGAATCGAGCTATCACACCCAAGCCCAACTTTTACCAATGAGCATAGGCATAGACATGAAAGCCCAATCCCACCATTTAGGTGCACACCCACTTTTGAGTGTACACCCAGCTAGTGATATGCATCCTACCTAACTAGTGATAAGAGTGACACGTCTGTCCTTATTGGGCATATTTCCCTGTTGGTGTTGGTCGTACACCATAGCACCCTTGTGGACTCGAGCTACCACGTTCAAGCCCAACGTGTTTGAGTCCAAACAACGCACCTGAATCCATTTTTCACTTCTAATTGGCTCGAGCATCTTGCCTGAGCCCAACACTCCCTTTAGAATTTTTTCTAATACCCCACGTGGGTCCCTCAGTATTTATATATATTATTTTAAGTAGAATACAAGTCAAAATATCATAAGGGTGAAATTACACTCCAACCCTTCTTTTTCATAAAAAGACAAGACTCGTGGACTATAAATGCATTATAAATCCTCCAAGCCTAAGGTTTACGATCTCTTTATTTTTAACACTTTCAGTATACATATATTTAGAATCTATATCTCTAAGATATCATTGTACTCTCTCTATAAAATTATTAACTCAAGCATCGGAGAATCTCTACATACATCGAAGGAAATCTTTTGCAGATATTAGCTACCAGTCACCTTGGCTTACTAAGCACTACCTGAACTTTTCATATCAAGCCATCAGACACCTTGATTAAAAAGAATAAATTAGATTGTTTGAAGTAAAAAATTAATCAATTATCTAATACAACAATCTTATTTCTAAATATCTTGAATTTTTAAGACTCATCACCTACAAATATCGTCC
>Ga0325403_1001121_pt1 | contig 21695 bp, 17 predicted proteins | sample PopdelMetagenome_19_FD_205665 | JGI IMG/M metagenome (GOLD analysis project Ga0325403, IMG submission 205665) | Populus deltoides microbial communities from Bellville, Georgia, United States - Xylem-PdKOR-R4 | ecosystem: Host-associated > Plants > Phyllosphere > Stem > Wood/Secondary xylem... | reverse complement strand
ACCTTTCATTAATTTTCATTTACCCCAAAAATCCCCTCATGAACCCTAATTTAAGAACTTATATCTTTGTATAAAACTTACCTAAAAGTGTTAGAAACCGATATAGGAAGGTGTTAGGTTTGTTCCTAGTTGTGTTTTTACTTCGAAAAGCTTTTTCTCCCTCAAACCTTTTGGTCTCTCCTCATCTTCTGATGCAACCATATTATTCGATAGTTTCACCCACATTTAACTAGTGTTTAGCCTATTTTATATATATAAAATGCTTTGATACTCCTTATTTTATGTTTTGAAGGCACTTTTGGATGAAAGATGCAAAAAGGAGTAAATTGGAGGTAATCGACAGATTTGAGCTTCAGTTGATGTTTTGTGCAGAGCGTGAGTTCTAGAGGTCGAAATGAAGTGATTCCAGTGGAACTAAAAATCTAACATCCATACCTTTCTGTAAATTTAATGCAAGAAAAATAAAAGGATAAAGATCATGGAAACCACATCTTGCAAAGTCAAATCTCGCATTCTGCCAATGTTGACCTTTGGCCATTTAAAATTCAATATCTGGAGTTGCAGAAGTCCAATTGATGCAAACTCAATTTTGGTGGATTTCTGACTCAAAGACCTATAAAAGCTCCAAATTGTAGAAAAAAATGATGTTATATGATGGAGATATTAATTTTAAAAGATGACAGCTGAATTCTGCCAGCAAACAGGTTTCGTGAAGGAACATGTCTAAATTACGTTTTGAAGCATCTAAACTGGCGTCCAAGTTTTTATTTCAGCAATTTAGCTCCTCTAAGACAAAGTTTGAAGATTTAATGCAAGACTATTTCTCCTTTTTAGGAAAATAGTTATTGAAGTACTTAAATGTAAACTGTCAACTTAAGGGAGGACTATTTTGTAAAATAGGGACTAGGGTTTCTTAACATATAAAAAGAAAGAGATAAAGGAAAATGGGCAGAAAGGGGGCAGCAGCCAGAAGTGAAGAAACACAAACTCTCCTCTCTAAAAACCAGAAATAATGTTTTCTTCTATCTTTAAGAGTAGTTGTTCCATAGATATGCAAGACTAAGCTCGTTTTCTTGGTTGCAAGGACACAACAAACCTTCGGATTTCAAAAAATCATGAGATTTATTCTTTCTTTTATTTTCAATTTATATCATGAATGAGTATGATTGTTTTCCTATGTATATTTTCTATGATTGTTATTGATAATTCCTAGACTGGATTCTAAGTTATTATTATGAACAATCTATTGCTAAGTTTGATATCAAAACCAGAGTTGTGATATATGAACTTGTGAAACAACTAAGCTTGATAATTGTGGCGGAATTACGTTATTAAACTTAGGGAGAACACTCAAACAAAGGAACACAAGCTGCAGACAGCTTGGTTGTCAAGAGATCAATCAATTTATCTAATTCTTAGGGTTGTCATTGAACTAAATCATTAATGCGGACATTATGATTGTTTGTTGGTTAGGGTTAGTTATACGGCATATCTGTTAATTAACCAACGTTAAGAAAAGATAAAAATTCAGAATATAAATTGAAGTTTCGTTTTAAGGATCGGTTCTAATTTTCGTTGGTGGATGTGTGTTTGCGACCAAGGTTTGTTTTCTTGATAAATTTCGGTTTCAATTGATTTTGTTTGCTAGTTTAATTTCTTCCATAGTTTAGATCATCACAAATCAAAACCCCCCAAATTGCATAACGTATAACATAAAAATTTGAACTAAATCTTTCTTGTGGGATCGACCCCTTGCTTGCTCTATATTATCTTATATGTTGTGTTTTAAGCTAGAGTAATTAATTTGTGCGACCGCGACATCGCAACAAATTTTGGCGCCGTTGCTGGGGAAGTACTTTTAGTTGATTCTTGTGCTATTATTTTTATTTACTGTGATTGTTATTTATTTTTCTTAAAAAAAAAGAGAAACAGAATTTTTGCTTGCAACGGTATTGTTCATTTACGGCAGCGGTACTGTTTAAAACAAATTTTGGCGCCGTTAATTTTAGTTGATTCTTGTGCTATTATTTTTATTTGCTATGATTGTTATTTATTTTTCTAAAAAAAAAGAGAAACATAATTTTTGCTTGTTGCGGTACTATTCATTTACGGCAGCGGTACTGTTTAAAATAGATATTTTGGTGGAATTAGGTATCAGGCTTTTGTTTTCTAAAGGGAAACGACGTTCTAAACAGGACTAGTGATAACCACTAACCCCACCCTATCGAGGCCAAATTCCTCTGTTTACTAGGGTTTTTAGGCAGTTTTAGTTTTCTAGTGTAGGATTTTAGTACAATTTGCATTGTTTTCAATCTCTTATGTGGTTGGTTTCTTTTGAGTTTTCTTGACAATTTATGCCTGTAACCCGTTCTACTAATTAGATTCAAGTGCAGGTGGATCTCAAAATAGAAAACACTTTACGCAGGTTATGAAAGGAAGCTTGCGTCAACACCATGGCTGTTGAACGACAACAAACACTCAAGGAGCTTGCTGCTCCTAACGTGGAAAATCAACCATTGTGCATCAACATTGATAATAATGTAAACTTCAAGCTCAAATCTGGTTTTATACATTTTCTACCGACATTCAATGGTTTTGCAGGTGAAGATCCTCATACTCATCTCAAGGAGTTCCATATGGTTTGCGTTGGCATGAAACCGAATGGAGTTGATGAAGAACAAGTTAAGTTGAAAGCTTTCCCTTTCTCTTTAAAAAGGGCGGCAAAGGCATGGTTTTTCTATTCTCCCAGGTTCCATTGGAACTTGGAATGCCATGAAGAAGATTTTCCTTGAAAAGTATTTCCCAGCATCTTGAGTTGCCAACATGAGGAAATAAATATGTGGGATTCGATAATCTCATGGAGAGATACTTTCCGAATATTGAGAAAGATTTGAACAATTGTGCATTTAATGCCCTCATCATCAAATACCCGATCAGCTGCTCATTCAATATTTCTATGAAGGATTGATGCCTACTGACCATTGTATAATTGATGTTGCAAGTGGAGGGGCATTGGTAGATAAGACACCCGAGGCTGCATGCCAATTGATCTCAAACATGGCAGCCAACTCGAAACAGTTTGACACCCATGTAGACTTCTCAAACAAACGAGTAAATGAGGTAAGTATTTCTAACATTGAAAATAAATTTAATGATCTTACTTCTCTTGTGCGTTCTTTAGCTTGTGGAAATGTACAGCAGGTGAAAGTTTGTAGCATATGTTCCTTACCAGAATATGCCTCAGATATGTGTCCAACAATGCAAGAAGATAACATTGAACATGCTAATGCAGTTGATGGAGCATTCAACGGACAACCCCAGCGTAAATATAATCCCTTTTCTAACACGTACAATCCTGGATGGAGAGATCATCTCATTACGCTATAGGAACCCACCTCAACAAGGTAATCAAGGCCGACAGTTCTATCCCCATGGATTTCAATCCCAACAGAATTATCAAGCAAGACAACCCCCTCAATTTACAAACTCCAATGTTATGGGGTCATCATCCAATGATGATCTTCGTGAGATGATGAAAACTTTGGCTTCTAATACTATGACCTTGCAACAAAATGTCATATCTTTTCAATAGGAAACAAGGTCAAGTATTCACAACTTGGAAAAGCAAATGGGGTAAGTAGCTTCAAGTGTAAGGAAATTGGAAGCATAAATGAATAGAAAATTACCCTCCCAAGCTTTGAATCCAAAAGAGAATGTTAGTGCAATAATGCTGTGAAGTGGAAAAGAACTTGAAAGGCAAAGGTCGAAATAGATTGAGATGGAGGAAGAAGAAGAGATAGAAACCGAATTGAGTACAAAAAAGAAACATCCTCCTCTTTCTCAAACTGAAACAACGACCAACATTCCAAAGGTAACTCCTCACTCAATGAATTCTAGTTTTAAAACAATTCCACCATTTCCTATGAGTTCTTCTAGGTCAAAGAAAGAAGACAGAAAAAAAAATTTTAGAGGTTTTCAAGAAAGTAGAACTCAATATTCCTTTACTTGATGCTATCAAGCAAATTCCCAAGTATGCCAAATTCTTGAAGGAGTTGTGTACTACCAAGAGAGCTTTCAAATTGAAAGGTTACGAAACGGTAAGTATGGGTGAAGTTGTATCTGCTGTTGTTCAAAAGAATATGCCTTTGAAGCAAAAAGACCTAGTTGCATTTACTATCCCATATGTTATTGGTAATGCTAGTTTTAAAAGGGCCTTATGTGATTTAGGTGCATCCACTATTGTTATGCCTAAACATGTTTATGATTCTCTTAGTTTTGAGCCTTTGAATAAAACTAGTATTGTAATACAACTTGTGGATCGTAGTTTTGTTTAACCACTTGGTGGGATAGAAGATATCCTAGTCAAGATTGATAGTTTGGTTATTCCATGTGATTTGTATTTTCTTGATATGGAACATGATTCTTGTGATTTATCAAACAACACTCCTATACTGTTTGGGAGACCATTCTTGAAAACTACTAATACAAAGATTGATTGTGGTAAGGATACTTTGTCTATGGAAGTAGGAGATGAAAAGATTGAATTTAATTTTTATGATGCAATGAAATATCCTTATAACAATGTTTATTCTATCACATGCTATGACCAAGTTGATAAGTGTGTGCAACAAGTTTTTGATTTTGATTGTGAGGATGGATTAAGCGTAACTTTGAGCTATGGCTATGATTTTACCAAGTTAGAAGAGATGGAGAGGGACATAGGTGTTCCCTAAAACGTGCACGAATCAGCATCGGCTTTGCAAGCTTTGCAAACCGTTCACCATGGTAATGTCTTTGTTGATTTAGTACTTTCACATAAAAAGCTTTTGCCATCTATTTTACAGACCCCCGAGCTAGAATTGAAACCTTTGCCCGATAATTTGAAGTATGTATTCATTGGCGACAATAATACACTTCCTGTTATCATCGCAAAAGGTTTGACAAGTACGCAAGAGGAAAAACTTGTGAAATTGTTGTGTGATCACAAGACGACCATTAGATGGATTTTATCCGACATCAAGGGCATTAGTCCCTCAATGTGTATGCATCACGTACTATTGGAGGACAATGTGAAACCAACAAGGAAAATGCAAAGGAGGTTGAACCCGTCTTTGATGGAGGTAGTGAAAGTTGAAATTTTAAAAATGTTAAATGCAAGTGTCATTTACCCCATCACGGACAGTAAATAAGAGGCGCCAATCCATGTGGTGCCCAAGAAGACCAGAATCACGTTGATGAAAAACAAAAATGATGAACTCATTCCTACTTGCATCTCGAGTGGATGGAGAATGTGTGTTGATTACAGAAAGCTAAATCTTGCTACACGCAAAGATCATTTCCCATTACCATTCATGGACCAAATGCTTGAACGCCTAGCAGGTAAGTCTTTTTATTGCTTTCTTGATGGATATAGTGGATACAATCAGATTGTTATTAATCCTGTAGATTAAGAAAAGACTAAATTTACATGTCCATTTAGTACATATGCATATAGGAGAATGCCCTTTGGTCTTTGTAATGCACTCGTAACTTTTCAAAGATGCATGATGAGTATTTTTTTTTCTAACTATGTTGAAAGAATAATTGAGGTTTTCATGGATGATTTCATGGTATATGGTGATTCTTTTGATAAGTGTCTAGAAAATTTGTCTTCGATCTTGAAAAGGTGCATTGAAACTAACCTTGTCTTGAACTATGAAAAGTGTTATTTTACGGTAGAACAAGGAATAGTTCTTGGGCATGTTGTGTCTTCACGTGGATTAGAGGTTGATAAAGCTAAAATAGACGTTATTTCATCATTGCCTTACCCCTCCTGCGTGAGGGAAATTCGTTCTTTCTTGGCCATGCAGGTTTCTATCGACACTTTATCAAAGATTTCTCAAAGATTACAGCACCCTTGTGCAAACTATTAGCCAAAGAAATGGATTTTGTGTTTGATTAAGCATGTAAAGATGCTCATGATGAGCTTAAAAGGCGTGTCACATCTGCCCCTATCATCCAACCACCAAATTGGGATGAGCCTTTTGAGATAATGTATGATGTGAGTGAATATGCGGTAGACGATGTGCTTGGGCAAATAATAGGGAAGAATTTGCATGTTATTGCCTATATTTCCCGCATGTTGGACAGAGCGCAGTGTAATTACCATATAACTGAAAAGGAACTTTTTGCAATGGTGTTTGCTCTTGAAAAATTCAGGTCATATCTACTTGGTACAAAAGTCATTGTTTTTACTAACCATGCAGCTTTAAGGTATATTTTGAAGAAAAAGGAGATCCAAACCAAGATTGATTAGGTGGATCTTGCTTTTGCAAGAATTTGATCTTGAGATCAAAGACAAAAAAGGTGCTGAAAACCATGTGGCTGATCACTTGAGCCGATTGAGGACCAAGGATATACAAACCGAAACAATAAGAGAAACATTCCTTGATGAACAGTTGTATGTGCTACATTCCTCTACAAGACCATGATATCCTGATTTGGTGAACTATTTAGTCACTAAAGAATTTCCTCCAGGTTTGTCTATATCCCAAAAGGACAAGTTACAAGCTGATACTAAATATTATTTTTGGGATACTCCTTACTTGTGGAAATTTTATGTGGATCAAGTAGTATGGAGATGTGTAACACAGGATGAATTTCATTTCATTCTCACTTTTTGTCATTCTCATTCTTGTGGTGGGCATTTTGGAGCAAAACAAACGGCCCATAAGATACTTGAAAGTGGTTTCTATTGGCCTTCTATTTTTAAAGATGCATATCACTTCTGCAAATCATGTGAGAAATGCCAAAGAACAGGTAATATCAATCATAAGAATCAAATGCCTTTAACGAATATTCTTGTAAGTGAAATTTTTTATGTTTTGAGTATTGATTTTATGGGTCCATTTCCTTCTTCTTTTGGCAATCTTTATATCCTTCTTGTTGTTGATTATGTGTCTAAGTGGATTGAGGCGAAAGCCACACGAACTAACGATGCTAAGGTTGTTTTAGATTTTGTCAGGACTCACATATTTGACAGGTTTGGAATCCCTAAAGCTATCATTAGTGATCGTGGCACTCATTTTTGCAATCGTTCAACGGAAGCATTGTTACGCAAATATCATGTGACACATCGGACTTCAACAGCCTACCACCCTCAAACGAATGGCCAAGTTGAAATTTCAAATTGAGAAATCAAATCTATTTTGGAGAAGACAGTGCAAGCTAACCAGAGAGATTGGAGTCTACGACTTGGTGATGCACTTTGGGCTTATCGGACTGTTTACAAATCACCTATAGGGATGTCACCTTATAGGATGATTTACGGGAAAGCATGTCATCTAACGGTAGAGCTTGAACATAAAGCTTTTTGGGCCATTAAACAATGTAACATGGATTATGATGCTGCTGGGATTGCAAGAAAGTTACAATTGCAAGAGTTGGAAGAGACTCGAAATGATGCTTACGAGAATGCAAGGATTTACAAAGAAAAGACTAAGAGTCTTCATGATCGAATGCTTACAAGAAAGGAGTTTTATGTTGGAGACAAAGTCCTTCTTTATCATTCGCGTTTGAAACTTTTTCTTGGAAAGTTACGCTCTCGTTGGATTGGACCATTTGTTGTTTCTAATGTTTTTCCTTATGGTGCAGTTGAAATTACAAGTTTAGAAACCAATAAAGTCCTCAAGGTCAATAGGCATCACTTGAAACCTTTCTATGAAGGCTGGACAACAGAACTCACCGCTTCTGCAGAGTTAGGTGAACCAATCTATGAAGAATGAGCATGCAACATGTCGAGCCAATGACATAAAACAAAAGCGCTTACTGGGAGGCAACCCACCACAGAAAGAAAAAAAAACATATTTGCTTTCTTTTTCCCTTATCTTTTATTTTTTGCATTTTACTTTATTTTTGTCATTCTCCTATATTCCTTTTCTTTTATTTCAACATTGAGGACAATGTTGTGTTTTAAGTGTGGGGCTATTGGGAGAATGTTGGTTTTCTTATTTTGATTTTCTTTGTTGTTCCAAAAAAAAAAACAAAGTTCTATGTTTGATCTTTTGAACTCCTATTGGTTTATGAGAATGTGAGTATTATATATGAGAATTAATTGAGATAGATGAAGATATAAATCAAATGAAGGAGTGTGCATGCAAGTTTTAAGGTTTAATTGGTTTAGGGATTGACTTTGAGAATATGTCATGTTGACTTTATAGTGTTATACCAATGCAAGCTTTTGATCCTTCAACATTATATTCTTTGATTGTGCATTCTTTCAATGATATGTATCTCTAGAACCTGTTTCATATCTTGTTGAGATTATATTCACATTACATGTATACATGAAGATGATAAAGACATTAGAAATTTTAACCACTTTAGCCAAAAAGCCAACGTAAAGCAAATTATCCTTAGTAAACCCTTTTTGAGCTTGTTTATCTTTTCTTTGCTTTATCCATGTATAAGCCTTAACTTTTTATATGTTTTTCTTTTCCCCTGGCCAAGGATTAGTAAATCATATACTTGTGATATCTCATGGAATTATGGTTGGAAATTATGTGAAAAGAAAGAAGAAGTGATGCTTGATGAAAAGATGGGCAAAGTTGCCAAAGGTAAAAAAAGAAAAAAAAAAGGAAAAAAGAAAAAAATGTTCCTTAATGTTCTTAAGATTTTATGTTGAAAGAACTTGAAATCAAAAGAAGTTAAGCATTGGTAATTAAATATGAAAAATTTATGTGCTTTGATGAAATATTTTGTTTGAAATATCATTTTTTAGAATACTCTACTTTTTTTGGTTTGAACATTTTCTTTTACTCTCTTTTACCTCACCTTAACCTAAGCCCCATAACATCCGAAAAATAAGACCTTTTGATTTATGCATTGCTTGTAGTATGTTAGTAATGGAGATGGGATTGAAGAGCAAGCTTATGGTAGAACATATTCATTGATTGAATTTGAGAGATTTAAACACATAAACCCTAAACACGTGAGTGTTGGAGTGTATATCAATGAGAGGACCTATCACTTTGGCATGACATAGAATTCATTTGAATCCCGATGATTAATTGAGTTTTGAAGTTTGCATGTAAATGAATTCATGAAAATTTATACTCTTTATTCTTCTTGATTGTATTCTGGTTTATAATGCATATATTCTTGGACATTGATGGGGAATTAAGAGATTGATCATAGTTATTGTCAATTTGATTTTATTTATCCTTTCTCGAGGACGAGCAAGAGCTAAGTGTGGGGGTATTTGATGCAACCATATTATTTGATAGTTTCACTCATATTTAACTAGTGTTTAGCCTATGTTATATATATAAAATGCCTTAATATTTCTTATTTTATGTTTTGAAGGTACTTTTGGATGAAAGATGCAAAAAGGAGTAAATTGGAGGTAATTGGCAGATTTGAGTTTTAGTTGATGTTTTGTGCAGAGCGTGAGTTCTAGAGGTCGAAATGAAGTGATTCTAGTGGCACTAAAACGCCAACATCCATACCTTTCTGGAAATTTAATGCAAGAAAAATAAAAGGAGAAAGATCATGGAAATCACATCCTGCAAAGTCAAATCTCGCATTCTGCCAATGTTGACCTTTGGCCATTCAAAATTCAATATCTGGAGCTGCAGAAGTCCAATTGATGCAAACTCAATTTTGGTGGATTCCTGACTCAAAGGCCTATAAACGCTCCAAATTATAGTAAACAATGATGTCATATGATGGAGATATTAATTTTAAAAGATGACAGCTGAATTCTGCCAGCAAACAGGTTTCGTGAAGGAACATGTCCAAATTACGTTTCGAAGCATCTAAACCGGCATCCAAGTTTTTATTTCAGCAATTTAGCTCCTCTAAGCTAAAGCTTGAAGATTTAATGCAAGACTATTTCTCCTTTTAAGGAAAATAGTTATTGAAGTACTTAAATATAAACTGTCAACTTAAGGGAGGACTATTTTGTAAAATAGGGACTAGGGTTTCTTAACATATAAAAAGAAAGAGATGAAGGAAAGAGGGCAGAAAGGGGGCAGCAGCCAGAAGTGAATAAACACAAACTCTCCTCTCTACAAACCAGAAATAATGTGTTTTTCTATCTTTAAGAGTAGTTGTTCCATAGATATGCAAGACTAAGCTCGTTTTCTTGGTTGCAAGGACACAACAAACCTTCGGATTTCAAGAACCGTGAGATTTATTATTCCTTTTATTTTCAGTTTATATTATGAATGAGTATGATTGTTTTCCTATGCATATTTTCTATGATTGTTGTTGATAATTGCTAGACCGGATTCTAAGTTATTATTGTGAACAATCTATTGCTAAATTTGATATCAAAACCGGAGTTGTGATATATGAACTTGTGAAGCAACTAAGCTTGATAATTGTGGCGGAACTACGCTATTAAACTTAGAGAGAACACTCAAACAAAGAAACACAAGCTGCAGACAGCTTGGTTGTCAAGAGATCAATCAATTTATCTAATTCTTAGGGTTGCCATTGAACTAAATCATTAATGCGGACATTGTGATTGTTTATTGGTTAGGGTTAGTTATACGGCGGATTTGTTAATTAACCAACGTTACGAAAAGATAAAAAATCAGAATATAAATTGAAGTTTTGTTTCAAGGATCAGTTCTAATTTCCGTTGGTGGATGTGTGCTTGCGACCAAAGTTTGTTTTCTTGATAAATTTCGGTTTCAATTGATTTTGTTTGCTAGTTTAATTTCTTCCATAGTTTAGATCATCATAAATCAAACCCCTCCAAATTGCATAATGTATAACATAAAAATCTGAACTAAATCTTCCTTGTGGGATCGACCCCTTACTTGCTTTATACTATCTTGTGTGTTGTGTTTTAAGCTAAGGTAATTAATTTATGTGACCGCGACATCGCAACATCTTCCTTCTGCTGCCGCAAGCTTCCTCTTCTATTATCCCTTTAATTTGTTTTGTTTTTTGTGTTAAATCTTCATTCAAACCCCTTTAACACTCTCAAGGATTGGTTTGCATATGTTTCTCTCTACATGTTCTTTGAGAGAAAGTGTTAAAGAGAAGAAAATAACTAAAAGTCAGAATGTGCATTTTGATAGTCTTACACGAGAAGGAAAACTAGGCGGTGATGGCTAAAAGTGAAAGATAATACAATGTAAAGAGGTTCTAGATGCGAAAAGGTTAAGGGTTGTTTGTTAGTTTATGTGTTTAACTTAGGGTTATATATTTCATATGAATGGATGAACATGTTTTGAATAGGTACAAGATTTGAACTTCTCATAATGTGCATAACAATGTGAATTTCCTTTAATTAAGCTGAATATATGAATTCAAATAGGATTCTTATGATGAACTCATTAGTTATGATAACTTTGACCTTGTTAATGCAGGGGAGGCAATAGGAGTGGCTAAGTATCTACAGGTAAAAAAAAAGAGCCTGACACCTTATGCCACTTTTAGAATGTTATAAAATTATGTAACTAAAAATTCTTTAAATGTGTGTGTTTATTGAAATAAAAAGATATGAAAATACAAGTAAAAGTGTTATGAAGATTATATTAACATCTTTGTATAGATGGCGGAGAACATTAATAACTTGTAGTTAACCAAGTTTGTATGTCATTCTTATAAATGTCACGGCATGAATAAGTTAATTATTATAAGGAAGATTGTATTCTATTTATAATGAAGTTTAAGGATAGAATTTTGCAAGTATTATTTAATCTTTAATATTTGTAATTATGATTGTTATAAGGAAGATTGTATTTGATTAGTACTTAAAAGTGCATTTTTATCAAGATTTTATATCATTATTTTTCACTTGAAGTATCAATAACTCCTTAACTAGAACATGTTTTATAATAACATGTCTAATAATATAAGATATTGTTAATTTATGGTAAATGTTCATCTTAAATGCAGGCCTATCATATAAATCAAAGGATTGATTGATGAGTTTAACTACTGAGATTGAGAAGACAAAGAGAGGGCTAAGCTTAGAAAAGAGATGCTGGTTCAGTCCAAACTGAAACACCATTCGGTTATTGGATCATAACTAGAGTTGTAGAATTTTGATTTAGGTCTGGTTTATATGTATGAAAAGCTAAGACATAGGCCTGAACCTTTCATGAGAGTCTAAGATTTAAAAGTGTCATTTTCGAGTTCAAATGGTAGCAACAACGGAGAAGTCGGAATCTATCCTGCAACCCATACACTATTTAGTGTTCAACCCATAACTCGAGTTCTAGAAGTCCAAATGCGCTGATTTTTCTTTTGTTGGAAAGTTGAGACAATTTCCCAGAACTTTCATGAAGACTATCTGTTTAAATGCTGATGTTATTAATGACATGTTTTGCAGACAAGAAGATAAGGATTGTTACCAAGTCAAGAGGTGGCCATTCACTCAACAATTAGTCATTAAATCAATAGTTCTGAATTTTGGCCTATAAAAGGAGGCAGTTGCCATGCATTTAGGCATCTTGGTTTTCAGATCAAAATCATTTCCTTACTTACTTTCTTTCTTTATGTTTTAATGTTCTAGTTTTATTTCATGTTATAGTTTCATTAGTATCTTGTTTATGCCTTTCATTTCCTTTACTATACTTGTATAATTATGTTCTCATCTTATTTATTTATGTTTCTCTTATTCATAATGTTCAGCTAAGTTTATTATGTCAAGGTGAAAAGGTTACACTAATGGTGTAAGAATAAGTATAGAATAAACTCAACATGGACTTTAATGTTTGATGCTAACATGTTTTGTATTTGTTATCTTATTCAATCTTAATACTTTGCTTGTTAAATGGTTAATCTAGATTTATATTGTATAACCCTTAGTACAACAAATACTTGACACTTTTGTAGCCCAATTGTATGGTATAACTGACACTTGTGCTATGAAACGAACTTAATTTGTTGTTAACATAAATTAACATCATGAATACCTGACAACATTTACAAGTATTAACATTATTCGAATAAGATAACTAATGTAATTATGTTAACAATTTATAATTAGTTTGGAACCTCCTTTGTGTGTGGTTTTCAGTTGAGTAATAAAAAGAGTTTATACTATACTTATTTGAAATACCATTAGTGGATTCTTTAACCTTGACATTTGTTTTATATTTGTTTAAATCCTTACATCAATATCACATCTCAAAGCTCTTTTCAACTATTTTTCTGTTATTATCTATTTCTTTATTTGTAGTTTATACAGTTAACCTCCCTGTGGTTCGACCTCGGTCTTGCCGGGTTATTTATTATTCGACACTCCTACACGTGGGATAAGATATCAATCTTTTGATCGTGTCAATATTCTATTTAGAATGAAGTTTAAGGATAGAATTTTGAAAGTATTATTTAATCTTTAATATTTGTAATTATGATGTGTATTTATGATGATGGATGTTCATTTCAGGATCTTCACAAACTTAGCAAGAGTAGTAGTTCTGCTTGTTTATTTTAGTCTTTAACTGTAGGTAATGAATATGTAAGTGTAAATTGAAATTACCTATTATGTCATGTAATCAAATTGGTAGTATTTTTTTAAGTAATTGAATCCAGTACAATATACTTAATCGATAATTTTTAATTGCATTATGAGAATTTTATGTTTAAATATTGTATCCATATAGGTATGAGTTAAATATAATGTTTGAAAATGATATGATTTATTGATGGAAAGATGATAATTTATGTGATGGGAGTAGCCTTGAAGCTATCCTTATATTGTGTGGGTTGATGGTCCAAGATGGTTGAACTAAATCATATATATTAAAATGAGATGAGTTCTTCTGCGGGTTGAATTTTTGGAAATGTTACTTTTAAGGGGAAACTCTGCTAAGATTTTGGTAGAATTAATGATGGCCTAAATTGATCCTAAACATGATATTAAAAAGAAATTTAAGGATTATTGAATAAATCTAGATGAAAAAAAATTACTTTGTTTTTCAAATAATTTCAAGGCTCGAACGCTTTTAGAATTGCGAGCTATTACCCTTATGGTAATTTGTGTGATCTTGTGTGTTTCTTAGTTATCATAGAAAGGGTTATCTAGCTGCCTGACCCTTTATATTGGATAAGTCTTCGTATTATCTAACAATTGTATTGCAAACAAATTTATACATGTAATTTATAAGGTATTGTAACCGCACTAATGTGCGAGTATAAATTGTATATCAATATACTTATGGATAAAATTATTGGAAGGTGCACTTGATGATGTCCTCTATGTGTGTGTGTGTGTGTGTGTCCCTAATTTTTCACATATATGACAATCATAAAGATGAAAGTAGTACTAAAAGTTTAGGACGTTACAATGCTATTAAAATTAAGAGTGCAAACAGGTTCTTGTTTTTTCTTCTTTTATTTTTTTGTAAGTGTCTTTTTTCAATTTTATTATTTAATATTTGGTTGATTTTAAAATAGATTCTCACAAAATTGAGTACTAGCCAAATAATAGGAATTTTTTTAAGACTGTGATAACTTCATAGAAAGCAAATCGAAACAAAATTATTAAGCTTATTGGAGTTCATGATCAGGGTCACGGGTTTGGTAGGTTAAGCAACGAAGCCTAGGTTGATCCAATATATCGTCATCTTAATATTTTAAAAAATATCTTCTTGAATATTTTTTTTAAATCATACCATGTCTTTACGAGTCATTCAGGTTGCATTGGGACCCACCAATTTGATTGGCTCATGTCAGGGTAATCCCTAAACGTTTTAATTTAAAACCTGATCTAGAAAAGAAATCGAGTTGGGAGATTTCAAAGTTGACTTGTCAGGCTGAATTTAATAACAATGTCAAAGATTTCCTTTCAACCTGAATATATTTTACATTCAAGAGATTTATGGTCCAACCCGTAATGTAGCATAGTTTAGAAAATTAGTGTGTGGGGGTAACCAAACAAGGGATTTAATCCTTTTATTAGTAACTTATTATTATTTCTAGCTATGTTATTAACATCAGATCAGATAAGTTAATCTGATAAGAGAATAGATATATTGGATATTTATTCAATCAATTTTTTTTAAAAAAATCAATTAAGAATATAACTTGGTGTGATCTAGATGAATTAGCAAAGTTTTTTTTTTTTAAATCCATAAAACCCATTTGAACTAACCAACTAGGTTTTACATGCAAAATAGCTTTTTAAAAAAATTGTCTAAACTAAAACCACTTAGTTTTAGCTTTACTTACTAAGACTCGTTTCCTCATCCCTCGCCCCTTTTAGTTTGTACTTTATGGTCACTATTTGCCATCTCTTCTTCATCTAAATTAATTTTCTCTCTCTTTGTAAGAATGTACAATCCTTGATCAAAAGAAAGACCTCAACAATCTTATTAAAAAAGATCATGGCTTTCATTATTTCATTAAACCTATCTTCATAAAATTTGGTTTCTTCTAAAAAACCATCTACATAATTCCACTACTGATTTATCCTTAAAATTAATTTAAGTATTTTAATTTATTATGTACTAATCAAAGTTCGTTTTCATTTGACATGATCCAAATCTATATAATAAATGGGTCAACAAGATTCGTTTATCATCGGACTTAGGGCATACAATGATGGATTGGATATCATGGAAAGGCTAGCATTCATACCTTGTCTTTGAGATATATTGGGGATATTGTTTTAGCGGAAGCTGAGATGGTTGTTAAAGGAAGACCTAATTATTAATTTTTTTAGCTTTTGCTAGTAAGTTGAAGGAATTTAGCTAAAAAAAATGTATATTTTCCTTCTAACTTAAATATAACCATCTAATCATGGGTGACATGGTGCAATACTAGGATTAAAAGATCTTTTTTTTTCTCACTATATGTATGAATCCCACACCATTAATAAAAGATAAACATAAACTTGCCATTCAATTGCAAGCCACTCAAACTACTAACTACTCAATTGTCTTCCACCCAAACTACTTGTCACTTATATGTTTGCCACTCAAACTTATGCCATGCTAGTATTTCATACTCTTCCTCTCACATTTCTTTCTTCTTGTATCTGTTCTTTTTTTTTTTTTATTAACGGACTAATGCTTTTACAACAAACAACATTAGTTATCGGTATTTAGATTGCCTAGTTAATGAATTGTTTGATTTGCACTCAATAATCCTTATATATATTTTGGTGATTCAACTAGAGAATTAATGATTATAAAATAATAATAGCCCCTTCCAAGATGATAAAGAAGACTATTAAACCTATAAGCAACATATTTGTGCATAATGACAACAGAAACTACTTAGCTCTAACAGCAATGGTGATAACACCAACTTTCTTAATGTTAAATATAGTGATAACCCTTAAACTTTTTAAATTGGTATAGCAAACTTCCAACACTTTCAAAAGGTGGCCTACCTCGATCCACTACTGAGGTCCTTATTGTGTTTGCCTTTTAACTAGGTCTCAAAGCCATGGTTGACAACCTAAAGATTTTTTAAAACACCTAGGCAAAGCTACAAGGTGAACAACAACAAGTCTTTAAGGTGTCTCAAGATAAAAACATGACATTTAAACAAGAATTCAATAACATCATCTAGTTGATTCCTGTGACTACCCTACCCTACATGATCAGTTGAATGATAGGGAGGACATCCCCTTACTAAAAATTCATTGTGCATCCATTCATAACCATTAAACAACCCACAATATTGGTTTTTAATGATCAACAATGCTATCTTACAAAAGAGGATTTAAAAGAAAAATTTGAGTAAAAAATAGCAAAATCTATAAGCAAGTTTGATCGTAAACTTCCTTATCCAACCTTTATTTTCATGGGACCTTAACTAAAAGACTATGTCAATCCTAATTTTAAGGTTTTCAATGGCAAGTAAAGGAACATTGGTAAGCATATTATAAAGTTTATGAAGAACTTGGTGTTTATAGCCTAGATGATGATTTCAAGTTAAAGGAATTTTCCAAGTCTTTGATTGAGAAAACATACACCTAGTATGCGAATATAGCTCATTATTTTGTATAGACATGGGCAAGTACATGCAAATTATTTACTAAAATGTTTTTCTTCGCCATGAAAGAGTGATAATGTTTGAACTAGGATAAGAAAGCTCTAAAGAGATTTTGTTGTAGTAAATTGAACAATTTCAAGATCATATCCTAGACATGTTGGAGGGTTTTTATAAGAAAGAAGATTTCAAGTTATGTATTCAAGGCATATATGTGGAATACATGATATATCTAGAGAATTTGGGTCTGACCACTTTTTCTACCTTAATGGAAAATGCTTATTGGACTAATAATTTCAATATCATTTCTAGAAGGAATGATTTCACACCAACTATCATAACCCAATTTTTGACCATATATTTTTCTAAATATTTTCAAGATATAAAGAAATTAGAAAAATATGTTTACGATGTATTTGCGTCATTTTCAACGTTTTTTCAAAAGAATTCAAAATTTTGTTTTCAACGCGTTCAACTATTAAAGCGTACATTTCAAAATCATTGATTAATTATTCTCATTAGTCAATGTTGATGTTGTCTTTTAAAAAAAATCAAAATATAAAAAATAAGAAAACATAAAAAATATATGGACAAGGGGACCAAAAGTGCAAAGAAAAAAATGACGGACTAAATTGAATTTGATTTGCTAAGTCACCAAGCAATTTAGAGAAAAGAGACAAAAAAAAATTATCTATAAAATGGTGAATCTCACACAGAAGAGGGGAAAAAAAAACTTAACCTAGGGAAACCACTGAAAAAAACTAGAAAAAAAGAGAGACATTCTCTCCCACACAAATCACAACACTAATCATCACTACCATATAAAAAAGAACCTTCTTTCTCTCATGTCCCTTCATCTTCTCTACTCTAACCACCCAAAGACTTCATTGTCTAAGATTTTTCTAGTCTTCTTCTCAACCATGAATAACCCCCAAATTCTCTTCTATAAAACCATACCTTTCCTTTCTAACCAAGACAACCAACCCCTTAGTGACAATTTACCACCCATCCTCACCACCACAAGTTGGCATTTTCTTGCCTCCATCTTCACTGTAAAAGACACTAATCAAAACCAGCCCTAGTCCAACCTTAATACCACTTTTCCTGACCTTTTTAAATGTCTTTTCACCACCCACCACGTTGACAACAGAACCACCACTAGCCAACCTGGTTCTTCTTTTCTCATTGAAGAACTTGATTGTTCCCCCATCTTAGCCCTGCGTCTATTACCTTTCTTCACAACATTGTGACCTTCTCAGCCACCACAATAGCAACGCAACCTCCACCACCACTATGAAGGAAACTCATTAACCCGGTTGCAACTAAACCAACTTTCTACCTCCAATATCATCATCCTCCTCTCCTCCGTTTCACCTAAAATCGACAACCCATATCATTGACATCCACTACAACGTACCCCAACTCATCTACTGATGATAGCAACCCATAAACATAGACTTTTCTTCTTTGTTTGTCCACCACTAATGTTGAGTTTTGTTATGAAAACCATAATGATCCAATCATCAATAACAATATCAATGACTAGTAACAGGAAAGAGAAATAGATTTATAGAGAGAGAGAGAGAGGAGGAAATGAAACCAAAGCTTTGTTGTGTGGTTTAATGTTTTTACAAGTGATAAATGACTCTCATCACCAGTATAGGAAGAAAAAGAAGAAGAAGATGCTCTAGATCCATTTTTTTATTTGCCTCACCGATGACAGCACATGGGCTATATGCTGCCAGTGGTAATGGCACGTGGGTAAACACGTCATGGCTGTTTAACCACTTTCGAAAGCTTTTCAGCTTGGTTTATGAATTTCCAACAACTTCTCCAAATTATTTCAACCTTTAGATGATCAATTTTTGAAATCTTAAATGTTTATTGTGTGTGTTTAAATTATTGTTAAATTTTGAATTTTGATGGTTTGTAAACACGTAATTGTAGGGTGTGTGAGTAAAAAATATAGTAAATCAGAGAATGTCTGAGCATGTTGCATTTTCTCTTCATCACTTTTTTATCTTATGTTCAATATATGTAAAAAAAGAAAAAAAAGATAAAAAAAATTAATTAACCAAATGTTTTAATTGCATACGGCTAAATTTTAAAAGTTTTTCATGCATATTTTCTAAAAAAACAAAAATGTATTTTTATTATGTTTTAAAAATACAAAATACATATCATAATCAGTTTATAATTATCCATTAAAATTTGGCTAAAATCTTAAAAATACCACAAAAATTAATTTGTTTAATTTATATTCAGGGTATGAATTTTACAACATAATGTATACTTATAGTATTAAATTAAATGAATTAATAGCAATAAACATTAGAAATTAGCTGTATCTAGGAAATAAGTGTGAGGCTAAAATTAGGGCCTCAATATGATTAAGATTTAACCCGATAAGGTGAAGACTTCCTCACGAATGGAGATACGCCTTGAACTTTAGACAATACCAACAGATTGAAACATGACTTAGAATAACAATCAATCAATAATGCATCTTACTTTAGGTAGGGTGCATTGGGGGTGATGCGTCTTTTCCTTACATAACTAGTCCCCTTACCCAGGCTCTTGCAGACCAAAGGTTTCTTAGTGACCATGATACTAGGTGACAACTCTCTCAAATCATAACTTTATGATTAAACCCAAACACCCTTTAATCTAGGAGACAACTCTGTCATTCGATGTCATGCATGTCACGACAGGATGAAGACTCCACTGAGGACTTGTCTGGTTGGACTGAGCTTTTTTTATTTGATTGTTTGCTTTTGTTATTTTTATTGGTCTCTATCATTTAATTTTAGCTTGTAATTTTTTTTTTACATACTACTCATGCACAAGTACATCAAGTATGGATTAATGCCTTTATGCATTTTAATTTTGAGAATAAACATAATTCTGGGTTAGACAGGGAGTAGCGGTCTCCCTCACGACTTTCAGTCGGGGTTCAAATTCGTAAAACATCTTATTATGAGTTGAGTGTTTACTTTGTAATGACGGTCATACTATTCCCCGACCATTTGTTATAAACTTCTATATTGTCTTCATGAAAAGTGGTCACTAGATAGATCATAAACCCTTTGAGACTAGGTAATGAGCTTACCCTTTGTATAGTGGCTTAGAACCTACCCTTAGGATATGGACTCTATAATAATTCATTTTGCATCAAGGCAGACCTGATCAATAATCTTGAACTTCGTAAGATTTGTTGAGCTAAAACCATAATATTTTTAATACGAGCAAGAATATGAGATGTTGTAACTAGTTGGGGGGAATTGTCCAAAGACTAAGGCCAGTAAATTATCGCACATAAAAACCCTTTTATCTTTTTTGAATGGAAAGGGCTGAGACCCACCTTTTTGTTTTGTAATCTCCAATGTGTATGAGATTTAACCAAGATGAAGACTTTGAAAAGATCTTTTCAGATTCATCAAACTATAAATTTTCGCTCGTATTCAACAAAAAGTTATGGATTAGTTCTTTGAACATGCTAATCCTTATTCAATGTACATGTACATACACTTGCATCTATAAGCATTAATGCTTTGGGGTCTTAAATGTCATGAGTGTATATACAAGTTGAAATATAGGTCCTAAAAAAAGCTCAAATTCACAGAGTTTACAATACCTAACTTCGACAAAGAAAAATGAAAGATGAAGAACATATTCATTGTGATGCCCGCTTCCAAGAGGAACTGGACTTCCTGAAGATTAACATGGTCTGCATCGCTAGCTTGCTCAAGCAAACGCTAAAAACTATCTTTGGTGATGACCCGTCCAATCAACCTGTGACTTTTGTTCAAACGTAAGCAACAATTCAGCCTGAAAAAAGGATGTGAGAACAAGCTCCAGAACACAATGTAATTACTCCCATACCTTTAAAAAGAAAAACACAGCTAATTTCTGAGGGTGTTTTTAGATTTTTCATATTTTTTGTACAATGTAAATAACATATAACCCTTAGGATCAATGTTTTTTTGCCTAATTAGGTTTTTTAACCTCGGTTTTCTTGAAATTATTCAGTGGGGTCAAGGGTGTTCTAGTCTTTTTATAATAAAAAAATGGTTGGTGTATGTAGAGCACGCGCTATCAAGTGGAAAACACTCTACACCTTTTGGACGGCGCGTACGGCGCCTCCTAATGACTGTTGGTAGCCTTTCACGGTGGAATCCAAAACATCACGCCACCCTTTACACGGTGGGCCAGCGCGTGTTGGCCTCCATGACACAGAGGAGCTCTAACAATAATATTTCTCCTCCCCCATCTTTTTCTCTCTCCTTCACCTCAAAATGTGTGTTGGCCTTGAAAAATTACAAAGTGGTCCTCAATCGTTTAATTGTATCGAATGTGATTTATGATTTTTCAATTTCATCCATTAACATTTGATTTTTTATGTTTTTTTTACCAAATTTGATCCTCATTCTTTTGATTCTTATTTATTTTGCTTTTAATCTTTTTTTTATTGGATTTTACTTTTTGATTTAACCCCTAATCATTTGATTTTAATTCTATTTTTTATTGAATTTGAACCTCGTTCTTATGATTGCAATTCCTTTTATTTTGAGTTCTCTTCTTGATTAATTGCTTTTTTTTTTTTTTGCAATTTCATCTCTTATTATTTAATTTCATTGAATTTTCATATCATATCTTATGCTTATATTTTTTATCATGGTTTTAAAACCCAGCCCGGGAGTCGACCCCCATCATGTCTTAGGTCATAGGTTAGGTTGAATGACCAGGGTTAT
>Ga0325403_1001119_pt1 | contig 21703 bp, 8 predicted proteins | sample PopdelMetagenome_19_FD_205665 | JGI IMG/M metagenome (GOLD analysis project Ga0325403, IMG submission 205665) | Populus deltoides microbial communities from Bellville, Georgia, United States - Xylem-PdKOR-R4 | ecosystem: Host-associated > Plants > Phyllosphere > Stem > Wood/Secondary xylem... | reverse complement strand
GAAACTAAAAATTATAAATTTTTCTTAACAAATGTTTTAAGAGAGGGTTTTTAGTGGGACTCATGCAAAACTATGGTGTTTATTAATTAAAAAACATTTTTAAATATGTGGTTGAGACAAAACATAGAACACAGTACCACACAAAAAAAAAACATCAAGCCTAAGTTGTAACTGCATTGAAACCCTAAGGATTAAAAAACAATTCACTCATTTTCACAGGATAAACACAAACATTATGAAATGATGCTATTTGTTTTTTTCTTTTCTTTTTCAATTTGTAACATCATTGCGATTATGACATGGTTTGTTTTGGTGCAAATGCAGAGCCTTATGGCAGGAGTAACAAGCTATGTGGGGAAGCTTCGGGTTTCTCTGCTTGTAGAAAAAGACTTCATTGATCCACAGAAGCTCAAGTCACACATAGAAAAAGCATTTGATATGATATTCGAAGCTGCATGCAGGGAAAGTACTCCACCAGCCACTTAAAGATCCCAGCAAGCAAACAGCTTTATTTTGTTTTTATGGTAATCAAGTAATAGTATTGATGAAAGCTAGCCATTTAGTGGTCTCTAACCTTCTTAAGCAAACAGCTTTCTCATTTAGTAGTCACTATTGTTGAAAGAATAAATATAATTGCGTGCCTTTGTTATGAAAGTACCGTACTATTTTATTTTATTTTTAAGCGTTATATTCACATGGTTTGCTGTTTGTGTATGGAATTAAATTCTTTTTTTTTTCATATATCAAATGCAAATCATAATCGTAGAACTTCAATAGAGACGTGTGCAAAATATTACAATAAAGAAAATATTATTCTTCCAATTTTCTTTTATTTTCTTATTCTTATTCTTATTCTTATTCTTTTTAAGATTCTGATTATTTTCAACCACTACTTCATCCCTAATTTCTCCGGGAAAATAACCAAATAATAATATCTAATTTGAAACTGTCAATTAGAAAGTTTCTATTATTTGATGTACAAAAATAAATAAATAAATAAAAGAAAGTTACAGAAATGAAATATCGCCTGCATGTATATAAGAGATCTAGAAACCAATTGCAAAAAAAAAAAAAATCAATTTTATTACTTGAAAGATGGCAAGATCATATATATTAATAACCTTTAAAATATTAAAAGAAAAGAGTTATTTTTTATTTATGATTACGGAATTTTTTTTATATCAGTTTTCACATGTATATATATTGAAACTAAGTCCTCCTCTTCGACGTATTCAAAGACGGATTATTCTTTGGTAAGATTTCATAAGAATTTTTTTATAAAGTCTAACCTAATATTTGAATCTTAATAACTAAGAAAGGGTCATAGATTTAGCCATCATATAATATATATATATATATATATAACCAAATATAAATTATATAATTCCTAAAAAATCCCAGCAAGCAGATAGTTTTCTCATTGCCACTCCTGGTTGACAGATACCATTCAAATAAATGCATGTGACTATTGTTGAAAAAAGAAAAATATTCACATGGTTTTTTGTTTGTGTATGGAACTAAATTACTTTTTTTTATATATCAAATACAAGTCATTGTTGTTACTTTTTTTTTTTTGGCCCCAACATCAAAAAATACAAAAAAAATAAAAAAAATATTGGAAGAAAACCAATAATATTATATATATATATATATATATATATATATATATATATATATATATTAGTGAGAATATGGAACAAATGGCTAGGGTTGCTAGCTGATTGGGCCAAGCCCGAACTTCTAGCAAGTATTTTGCTGGTGAGTGCAATGTAAAAGCTAGATAAAGAGGTCACCCACCACCTTTACGTTTAGACGATGCATATAACCCCCTCCATCCTTCTTCAAATTAGTTGAATTCAAATTAGTTCAAGAATATTTCTTCAAAAAAAAATTACTATTATTTCTTGTTGCAACCCAATTTTGGCCCATTAGCTTTTAATTTAATTTTTACAGGGTTTAAAATATAAAATTAAAATATCATAGATTTATTTCGATGAAAAGTGCGGTTTGTCAACTTGCGTGAAAATTAAGGACTACAATGTGCTTTTGTCATTCTATCTGTATCTTCAAGATAATCCCTATCTTCAAGATAATTTTTATTTTCGAGATAATCCTTGTCTTTAAGATAATGATAGTTATCCGCTTTCAAATTTGATTCTTAATCAAATTCAAAGAAGAGAATGAGTTTGATTGAAACTTGGTTTCTCACATGCAAAGGGACTCTGACACTATAAATAAAGATCTCAGGGTATGAAAAAAAAAGAAGAGAATTGGAGAGAAACCCTAAAAAAGAAAACCCCAGGAGAAGGATTTCCAAAAACCCTATAAAAAAATAAATAAATAAGACATTTACAAAAAAAGGAGGGGGCGCGGCCGAATCTTAGACTTGTCGCCGCTGCCCCCTCCCCTCAGCTTGTTCCTCTCTTCTTCCCTGGTCTTAAACCAGCCATACCTTGCCCCTGCTCAGTTTTTTTCCTTTTTCATCCTCCCCGCTCTCACTCTCCCCATTAGTCTGCTCAATCACCGAGATCGTTGCTACTGCCTTCGGCATTTCCAGAACCTAGAGAGAAAGCAAAGGAAAACAGAAGAAGGAGCAGAGGAGAGGAGGCAGTGTCGGCCAGCCAGAGCTTCGCCATTGTCTCCATCGACTCCAGCAGACTAGGTGAGCACATTCTTCTTCTCGTATTATTTCAGTTGGCATTTATACTGTGCAAGTGAATTTTAATTCACTTGCACAGTGTAGTAACACGCCTGCGTTAGCGCACGCGTGTTGCTTTGATAAAAAAATACAAATAGGAATTTATTGTTTTTTTCATTTATTCATTAAAAATACTGATTCAAATCTATTTAATTGTATTTTATTTAATTACATAAAAAAATAAAAAATATGCATGCAAAAATAAAATAAAATAAAATAAATTTATTGGTTTATTCATTGACGCTAGAGTCAGGAATAAAAATACCAATGTAAATTTATTTTATTTTATTGAATTTTACTTTTATTTAGCTACATAAAAATAAAATGTGTATGCGTAAAAATAAATTTATTTTATTTGTTTATTCATTGACGTCAGAGTCAGGAATATAAATACTGATTTAAATTTGTTTTTGTTTTTGTTTTTATGGCTACGTAATATTTACCAACACCAGAGTTGGAAATATCCGTAGTTGAATATTCACTGGCGCCAAAGTTAGGAATATTATAAGCAAATTATCATAGCATAAACTAAGAAACGTTTAGCAATTTAAGACAAAACCAGCAATGCAGTTTGCCTCAGGCAGAATGTTTAAGGGGTGATAACATCTTTTCTTTTACGTAATCAATCTCGTACCATAGAATCTCTGTTAACCAGTTAGGGTTCCTAGTGACCATAATACTAGGTGGCGACTCCTTAAACCAGACCTTTTCCCTTAAAAGAATATGATGTCAGATATCTGTTCTTTTTTCCAATAGAGTGATAATTTTTAATTGGTCGTCGCGATATCCAGGTGTGACATTTCTAATGCTATAATAACTACAGTAAAAAGGCATTTTATTTAAGTTTTCAGGTGTAATATGGATGAACACTTATCTTAATACAACAAATTATTAATTCAGTGGTATTTTTTTATGTTTATAAATTTATCTTGCCGATATCTTTTTAATGGTATCCGGGTTATGAAAAAACAGACTCGAACTTAGGTTAATTTTTTATTTCAGGTTGATTTCGGTTTTGAGATAGTTTTTAGGTTTTTTGAGGTCATAGTAAGATTTATCAGAGTTCATGTGGTGTTTTAGAGTTATTTTGAGCCAAAAATGAATTGAAAAATGGGTTTTTCGGTCAAAAAAACTTAAGCCATGATTTTTTGGCCGTATAGTGGTTGGAAACTAGACAAATCAAACGACACGTTGTCCAATTATTTTTCAAAAAACAAAAAGAGCCCAGTTGTGCAGGCCTGCCAAGGGAGGCCCGCACATTGGCCCTAACAAAATGGGTCAGGCGAGCTTGCCTGGCCTTTACTTTTTTTTCTAATTCTTTTTTTCAATTAATAATTTTTATGGTTTTTTCTCTAAATTCTTTTAATTTATATTTAGATTAGTAAATATTCTCTTTTTCATTTTGTTTAGAAGTTCTTTTCTAAATGATGATTTTTGTTATGCATTTACATTTAAGGAGTTTTTTGGATTCATCTATATATATTTTTTTTGTATGGATGAACTTTATTTTAAAAAAAAATTATTTCTAGATAATATTTCTAATATGTGCAACATTGTATGGTATTTTTTCCCCTTTATTTTATTCAATCAATTTAATTTGTGTTTCTATTTTTATTATCATTTGCTTGAATAAAAAATTTATTTTAATAAACAAATTTAGCAAACAGAATCGAGTCAATGTCTAGTCTTTCCAGATTAAATATTTTAATCTACACTTGTCTCTTAATTTTTCAAGTTTTATTATTTGTTATCGTTAATGAATTTTTATCTATTTATTCGCATTCTTGATTTATTTGATTATATATGCATAAAATTCTTGATTTGAACTCAAATTTTTTAAACTACATAAACATGTTGAAAAAACCTGAAAATACAATTTGTTTACAAAAAATAAAAATATCTAACATACAGCGAAACACAGTTCACATAACTAGTTCTACTTTATATAGAGTTGAAATAAGAAAAATTACTAAAACTATCTTTACTATCAATTTTTTTAAAAGCTATCTTTTCAAAGTCAAATAATGTATGATAATTTAACTCAAATTTAATAAATACTAACCTGATTTAATTTAAATGACTTTTTTTAATAGTTTTTTTATTTAATAGGTAATAAATAAAATATAAATATTAAATTTAAAAATAAAATTGATTTGAGCTCATCTCGAGAAATATATAAATTGCTTTTCAAATTAAATTCGTTTGATGGTAAAAAATTAATTAGAAAATTTTATCTAATTAATTACTCATAATCTCCTCGATTCTTAAGGGACATTGAATTTATTTGCTTGAATTGAAAGGATATTTATTTTAATTTGATAATCAACAGATTTATAGGAATCGATGTCTAGACCTTTGAACTAAGTTAGTGACATATCAATTTATTATTTTGATTTTGAAAATTTTGTTTTGAAAATATAAAAATTCACTTGAAGTTTTTTTCTATAGATGTATTTATTTTATGTCATTATCTTTATAACTAAACATGTTTTTAACTTCTGTGTATTTGTCCTTTTTATTTTGAAACACTAACATAAAACAATCAAAATAAATAGATGATGCAATCCAATCGACACCAAAGAATCCGTTAGTAGTTCCAATAGGCTCAATCACAAGGGCTAGGGAAAATAAAGTTTAAGGAAGCCTTTAATGGGTTTTTGCAAGACATATAGGCCAAGGTGGACTACAAAAAAGCAACAACCCAAGAAGATCAAGCCTTAATAAGTTTTATTCATATTCAAGATGGGCTTAAGGATGGTTTCGGCCAAGGGAGAAATTTCAGCATCATTGGGCTTATTTTGTCAAGTATTTTGTATTTTCTAATCCAACAAGGAAATCATGAATTATTTGGAGAAAAAAGCCTAATCTATCAAGGAGATTTAATTGGTAGAAAATTATACTCTACCATGGACACTAAGGTGGCAACAAACTAAGATTAATAGGATAAGAAAATTTCCTAATCTATTTTTCAAAGAGAAGTAGCAGCATGGAGAGAATTTACATCCAAACAATTATTTTTTATGTATTTGTTTAGCTATTAGTTGCAGCATTATAAGATAACATTTTATAATATTTATTTTATTATTTTTATGCTAGTTAATTTGTTTTGGGATTATTTAGAGCTTAATTTCAAATTGGGTCATGTGAGGCTGATAAGTTGTATTAGGTTTTTATTTCCAAGATTATAAATACTTTTTTGTAAGACTTAATTTGCATATTGAAATACACATAAAGTTGTTGTATATTGTAGCATTGAAAATAAAGATTTGCTTACTTGGTTCTTCAAAGAATTGATCAATCTTTTTTGTATTAGGTGAGGACATTATCTGAGGGTATTTATTATAGTCTTGGTTTTTTGGGTAGGTCATCCATTATGTAGATCTTAAGCCTAAATTAGATAGATCTTGGGTTTACGAATTCAATTAAAATCCCAGTAGGGTTCACATCAATAGATCTCATGATACAATTGAAATTGTTTAGGAAATGATTTTGAAGAAAAATACTTCAAAAATATAATTAAGAATGTTGATGCGTATACATAATCTTAAGTAGTGAAGTCTATCTTCAATACAAGTTATGAGCTAACAAACTTTATTTTTTGAGCCACTAAAAATGATTTAGCTCCTATTAAAAACAATTTGGCATTTTTTTTCTCAAGTAAATAATCACAAAGAACTTTATGCATTACATCAAAAATGAAAAAGGAAAATATTTTTCATTTTCTTTCTTTTTAATTAAACCCCCTCTTTTAAAAGAATTTTAAGTCAGCTAATTAAGGTTGACTAGCCATCCTTTTTTTGACATTAAAACTATATGGGCCTACTAGTCACCTAAGCCAAGCCCAAGCGACCAGCATGGTCGCCTATTTGAGCAACCAAGCTTATAGTTCGTAGCCACTGACCAACCCATTTTCCTTTCTCTCCTTTTTTTTTTTCTTTCTCTCTTTTTTTTAACAAATAAAGCTACATGGCACATACCTCTATATAATATTATATGAATAATCTGACAATTTTACACTATAACTCACACTTTTTCTATTTGCACACACAACATTATTATAAGATAGGCGTTGTATTCTATCACTAATAGTTACCTTTCTGTTATGCCCACCAGCCACATGAAAGACCAATAAAAATAAATATACCTTTTAACACATCAAATTTTCCTCCAAACACGTACTAGGCATAGAACCCATAGCAACTCATACCAACCAATGAGCCATCTTAGTTGGCCAATAATATGATTTCCTCCTCTATTAAGAAAGTTTAAACTGGGTGTATAAATACACCTAGTGTTACCAGGCCTCTACCTACTTTGAACAAAGTCAAACAGAAGCTAAACCAAAATACACACATAACATACTTTTACTTTTCTTCTTCTATTTAACATCTTCTTCTCCTCTACAATACCAACTTAAGTATTGGAGAGTCCCTCATTCCATAATAGACTTATTTTTTCATGAACTCTAGGCTCCCAGGCTCAAGATTCATAGCAGACCATGAAAGCCCAACATTTTTTATGTGAATTTTTTTCATTACTCCATTATTAGCATTGTCGGTGGAAAACTGAATAAAAAGGCCACTTCATTCATTTTAATCTTTCACCAAAAACTTTTTCCATAGCTGATAAGACTTCAATACGGGGAAAAAGTGACTTGTCTCCCCACCACAGGGACTTCAGCTCCCCTAGATAACAACTCTCCAACTAAGTATAGTTACTTAATGATGATGTCGCGATGATGCAACTGCATCTTCACACTCTGCCTCTTACACAACAAGAAGAAGCTCCTATGAATACCCCCACCAAGTTTGCAATGAAGACTCTAATTCCCTAAAAAGACAGGGACGAAGCTATACCTATAACTTTCACATAAGCCGCTCTAAATAATCCAGATGCCATCAATATTTATCGTCTCACTTATGCGCCAGAAAAAGACTTCGGTGAGAGACAAACTTCATAACTTTATTAGTTTGTCAGCAAGAACTCAACCTAGTAGAATAATCTCTACTTTGTCATAAAATCCTCCACACTCGACTCTTTAAGAACTATGTCTCTGTAAAATTTAGTCTAGACAATTATAAGGGACTCATAGACCCTCAAGAGCATATACAAAATGTAAGAAGCATCCTAGAGCTTATCATACAAGACACTGATGTTATGTGCGGAGTTCTTCACGTAACTTTTTATAGATCTTCACGTGCAAGGTACCACAACCTAGATCCTGGCTTTATTCTCCATTTTTATGGTCTTAGCTCTAAACTAATCTTTTACTTTAGCATAAGCATTTCTGTCAAAAAAGCACCAAAAAGATCTTTGCAATCATACAACATGAAGATGAAAGCATTATAGATTATCTCCAATAATTTAATGAAGAGATGCTCAATATGAAAAGACTCATTGAACCCATAACCATAAAAGCTCTAATTAATAGAGTATACAAATATTCCCTATATGAAAGATTGTACTCCCTTCCCGACAAAAATCTCATAGCATCAAACATGTAATAGAAAATTATATCATAGTAGAAAAAGTTATATTTACCAGACAAGGTCACCCATATTCTTACACACAAGTAGAGTCTTCACCATACCATTGATCTCCAATAAGAGCATCCAAAAAAAGCACCAATAGGTATATCCGTGATCACCTTACATTTCTTGAGCTCATGATTATACCTCTAACCACCACACGAACTGAGGTGCTAGCCGTTATAAAATGGAAAGAACTTGTGCAATATCTTCCTCTTATGAAAAGCAACACAAACATAAAGAATTCTAATAAGTTTTGTCTATTTCACTATGACAATGGACATGATACTAAGAAGTGCCATGCACTTACAAAAAAAGATAAAATGATTAATCATTAGAAGTTACCTCCACTAGTTTGTGAAAAAAAAAAAAAGCAATCAGAGCTAGGGAAAGAAACTTGTGCATTTACATATGATGAGCTACCCGAGATCAAATAATCCCCAGAGTATCTTTAAAGATTTGTATCTTCATGTATTGTGTTTTTCAATAAAATAGTATTGTTTCTCTATGAAATCTATTTTGTCTCCCACTTGGTCTCCATGACTCCAAATACATCTTCATGATAAAATCTACATTAAATCTTTATGCATGTCTCCAGGTTCCTATAGCCACTTACCTACAGGCATCGTGACCAATTGTCTCTAAAAGGATCAGGGATCCTTCTTCAAAAGTGTTGAAAAAATTTACATAAAGAAAATCTATACACAAAAATGCAAATATAGCCATGGAAGCACAGCCATTCATCTCTTACACGGACCTAGCCACGATAGTGTTGTTATGCAAATATACATGTAACAATTGTAAGTTTTTTTCTCAGCTAAGTTAAGTCTTTCAAACACATTATTTGAAAGACTTGATAGAAAATGATGGGCCAAAGCTTTTTTAAAAAAAGTTGTTTGGGCCCGACTAGTCGCCAGGGCCAAGCCCAGCTAACCAGCTCAGGCAACCAAACTTGTTAGTTGCATTGGGCCATGCATAGGTGACCAGCCTTGCTTGTCGACCATTTAGGCAATCAATAAGGTCACCTATTTGGACGACCAAATGATCGCCCTTTTTAGATGACTAGTGTGGTCACCTTTTTTTTATGGCAACTAGGCCCATAAGTCATCGGGCTTATGACAAACTCACTTTCCTCTCTTTCTCCAAAATTTTATCTCTCTCTCTTTTAACAAATAAAGCTACATAGAACACACCTCTATATATTATTTTGTGAATTATCTAACAATTTTACGTGTAACATACACTTTTTTTATCTCGCACACACAAGATTATTGCATGACAAGCGTCATATTTTATCACCAATAGTTACCTTTCTACTACACCACTAGCCATATGAAAAGCCAATAAAAATAAATACACTCCAGCACACCAACTTCTCCTCCAATCATATACTAGGTACATAACCCGTGGCAGCTTGCACCGACCAATAAGCCACCTTGATTGGCCAAAAACAAGATTTCCTTCTCTATAAAGAAATTTTAAGTCAGGTAAATTTATACATCTAGTCTCACTGAACAAAGACCAACTTTGGACATAGCTAGAAAAAGGCTAAACTCAAATATTCACGCGACTTACTTTTACTTTTCTTCTACTATATATCATTTTCTTCCCCATCACAAATTCTAATTTAAGTATCAGAGAGTCACTCATTAAAAACTTATTTTTTCAAGAACTCCCAGCTCACATGCCTAAAATTCATAACAACCATGGAAAGACCAACATTTTCTTTGTGAAATGTTCTCAAGACTTCATCAGCATTAATATTTTCCTCTTCATATTGTCTTTAATTAGAACTTGAAAAAACTTATTCTACCAATTTATTTGGTTAACCTAAGCATCATATGTAAGCATATACAAGTTACATCATCCATAAAATTATGTTAATTTTTTCTAGAGATATTTTTCAAAAAATATAATCCATGAAGTAAATCTCATAAATGGATTTCACAAATCTAACAATCATAATTTGGAAATTTTTCATTAAATTTAGCATTATATTGAAAATATTTTTATCAAAATTAACATTAGATGGTAAGTTCATTTGCTTTCTATGTTCCCACTTAAGCTCGGGGATAAAAACAAGTAGAATAAGGAATTTTTCTTTTATATGTGATCTAATTCATTTTTTTTAGTAAAAAAATTAGCACCAACCAAGAAAGTATCAAAAACATTACCAAAATTATTGTTATGATTTAATAAGTATGTCAAAATTGAACCGAGTTAATTTTTTTAAATTTAATAGATCTGATTAAAATTCAAGTAAAATTTAGATTGATATTAAAAAATAATAACAATGTTGCTTTGAATCTCTGTATTCACTTATCGCACTTATAATCTAAATCTTAAAGGTTTGACATGCATGAAAAAAAAACGCTATAAAATACACTCATATGTTAAATGATCGAATAGATAACTTAGTTTTAATTTATTTTCAATTTAAGACAACACCAAAATAGAAAGGAAAAGGAAAAAGGAAAGTAAAAGAAATCTAGTCGCCACGTGTAGATTTTCTGTTAGCCAAGACAACAACATTAAAAATAACAGAAAAACAAAAGCAAGGACAAGGACAACATTAACAGCAACAAAAAATTTAATAAATAAATAAATAGAGCACACAGCACAGATTTCCATTTTCTTTCTGTCTAAATTTTTTTTTTCATAACAATAAAAAATACTTTCATTAGATCTGTTTTTTATTTTGACTGTAACAAAAACCCAAAAGACAGGTACTTTCAGCAAAATTCCAGGCATGGAAGGTGGAAGTCAGGCGGATACAGAGATGGCTGATGCCCCACAGCAGCAGCAGCTGCAGCAACAGCCACCATTTATGGGAGGAGGAGGAGGAGGAGGGATGGAGAATATACCGGCAACGTTGAGTCATGGAGGGAGGTTTATACAATATAATATATTTGGAAATATATTTGAAGTTACTGCTAAGTATAAACCTCCTATTATGCCTATTGGTAAAGGGGCTTATGGCATCGTCTGGTAACTATCTTTCTCTTGGAAGAAAACCCACTTTGTTTCTTCATTTATATTTTTGTTTGGTTTTAGAGTTGAAATCCACTTTTTTTGTTTATAGAAGTCGTTTTTTTTTCCTAGTGTTTTGAGGGAAAGTTTGACTCTTTATGCAAAAATTGTGTTTGTGATGAATTTAGGGTTTTTAGTTTTTGTTTATGGATAAAGTGGAGCTGTTGTTTGTTTAAGGGTTGATTCTGTGTGTGGGAGAAGGGGGGTTTAAGGGAATGAATTGGAGCTTTTATTGATTTTGTGTTGTTGTTTGTTTGCCTGTTTGTTAGTTCGGCTTTGAATTCTGAGACGACTGAGCATGTGGCAATAAAGAAGATAGCAAATGCGTTTGATAATAAGATTGATGCGAAGAGGACACTTCGTGAGATCAAGTTGCTTCGCCACATGGATCATGAAAACGTCAGTGAGTAATTGATTAATTTTATTGCTATTCGTTCTGTTTCGTGTCAATGTGTTGTAGTTTCAGGGTTTTTGATGAAATGATGAGAGTGGGAATTTGGTAAATACGGTGACCCATCAATAAAAGTATCCAAATGGGGATGATTCAATTATATTGCATTTGGTAGATATGAAGCAAGAGTGGATATGATTAGTCTGGATGGCATTTAGACAGTAGAAATTCCATTTCGAATGGGAGGATGTTGAATGAAAGTTACCATGATTGTTGAATCACAATTAGTCATAGCCGGTAGCTCGTTCATGGCATTCTTCTTTCTTTCTTTTTTTCCTTTTTTAACTTTCCCATCTCAATGATACTCCAATGACAATGCACAACTAGATATTCTTAACCAGGTTATTGAAATTGAAGTTAAGACCATGACTCAGGTTGAAGCTGGTAACGATTTTCTTAAGCAATTAACATAGATGTAATTTAAAACAATCTGAGTTAGCGTCATTTGACCATTGGTTACTCTAAGATAAAGGGTTTTAAACTATCTCCATCCTTTCTGTATAACATTTACCTTGAATAAAAATCCTTGCTCGTTACTTGAATTTGAAAAAAAATAACTAAAAAGCGAAAATTTCATGGGAGAAACAAGTTGATGCTGTGAATATTCTGACATTTATGTGTTCCTTACATCCGTTGTATTTGTCATGCAGGTTGTGGCAATCAGGGATATAATTCCTCCACCCCAAAGGGTGCCATTTAATGATGTTTACATTGCATATGAGCTGATGGACACTGACCTGCATCAGATCATTCGCTCCAATCAAGTATTATCAGAAGAGCACTGTCAGGTTAGTATTAAATATTTACTTTGTTTAGAGATAAGAACTGGAAGCAAACAACCCAAAGCTCTACACTAGTTATTTGAAATTTTCTCATCTTATTGGTCTTAATATGGCTCCCTTTGGGTCCTCCATATGGCTGATTGAGAGCCCATTGTGCATTTTTCTTTCACTCAATGCACTTTTTCAAAATAAATGTTTTCTGTGGTCAACATGGACTTTTCATATTCTTTGGCATTTTGTTAATATGAGAGCTGACCTGAGTTTTGGGATGTCTAGCAAGCGTTGAATTTTCCTTGAGCCTTGAATGATAAATGCCGAGAACAATAACTTGTTTGCTGTCAAACATAATTTGGCAAGCTCAACTGAAAACTACTTTCTGCTTCTTACTTTGATAACATCCGTATTTTTGGCTCTGTATTTTAATCTTTTTTCAATTTTTTACTTTCATCAAACTAAGTCAAAGAGGTATTTCAATTTTTACTTATTCAAACTAAGTTGAAGAGCTATGAACCAAACATTCTTCTATTTTTGTTCTCTGCAGTATTTCCTGTATCAGATACTCCGTGGATTGAAATATATACATTCTGCAAACGTCCTGCATAGAGATTTAAAACCTAGCAATCTCCTCCTGAATGCTAATTGTGACTTGAAGATATGTGATTTTGGTCTGGCTCGTGTTACCTCAGAAACTGATTTCATGACAGAATATGTTGTTACAAGATGGTATCGAGCACCAGAGCTGCTCTTGAACTCCTCAGATTACACTACAGCTATTGATGTATGGTCTGTGGGTTGTATATTCATGGAGTTGATGGATCGAAAGCCCCTATTTCCTGGCAGAGATCATGTGCATCAGCTTCGTTTGCTTATGGAGGTAAATTAATTGTTAAATTTCTGTTGGTATTTTCTATCCTCTGAAAAAGTTTTAGGATCACATCTGAATTGAGTTTATTGATAATCCTTCAAATCTCTTACCTTTTATCCTTTTTTGGAAACAATGGGGGCATTCTTTTTTCATTTTTTGTCGCATTCATGAAAAGAATTTGCAGTGCAAACCAAATGTAATCTTGACCTGAAATTAAGTTATTTCGGCTGCATTTCTTAGACAGACAACTTATTGTGTCCTTTGGTTATATCTTTTCAGTTCTTAAAAATTATATGCTATTAAAAATTTAGTCAAATGTGTGCAGCTACTAGTATTGCATGTCTTCAAATAGGCATATGGATATGTTGTATCAAAGTGTCCTCTTCTGAGCACAAACTTTTTCAATTTATGATTAATCATTTCTAATCCTTGCAGCTGATTGGCACCCCATCAGAGGCTGAGTTGGAGTTTTTGAATGAAAACGCAAAGAGATACATTCGACAACTCCAACTTCATCGTCGTCAGTCATTCCTTGAAAAGTTTCCAACCGTCCACCCAGCAGCTATTGATCTTGTTGAAAAGATGTTAACTTTTGATCCCAGACAGAGGATTACTGGTGAGTTTGTTTCCTTGACCTTCAGAGTGTAAACGCAATTTGAATTACTTGTTTTCATTGTCTTTTCTCTTACATGCTCTGGAGTAAATGCTTCACATTGCTTAGTTGCTATGTTTTCTATTATGAGATTGGAAATGGGATCATGCGGTGCTTTGATTGTTTAGACACTGACTGCTTATTTAGCAATTAATGGTCATGTGTGACTTTGAGAATTAAAATCCCTAGTTTTACATTTTATCCTTTGCTTCGTTTTAATTATAAGTAACGAGAAATACAGTCCTGCATCCACTACACACTAGGTAATTTAAGTTTTCTTTGTTTTGACTATCAAACTCATTGATACATGGTATTCAATGGAACTCCAGCCTGCAGTGGTTTTGGTACCAATTGGTGAAGCCTCCCTCCCCCTGCACCTTTGTTGCTCTTCATCCATTGTTCATCTCAGTTAGATAAGTGACAGATCAAAGCTATTGAGTCGTGTAAATGGGTGTAGGACTTGGAGGTGGGGAGGAGAAAACATCATTGCACTATTATCTGTCAAAAACTGTGAATATTAAATTTATGTGCATTACTGTGCTGCATTTGTGAGAGCAGAGATCGTTTATGTGGCATGCAATTAAATTGGAAGCAGAAAATATTTATCGAACCTCAAATTGCTGTACAGTTTTCGTTTTCATTGCCGATTTCAAGTCCTGTCTAGGAAAGGAATACCAATTGTGTCGACTTACCTTTTGTTTTCTATCATGGTCGACTTACCTTTTGTTTTCTATCATGGTCGACTTACCTTTTGTGGTCCACTATGCAATGCAAGTCCAAGTCTTCTGTGCAGCTTTCAACTCACGCTGTGCTTAAGTGAAACATACAAGCTTAAGTGAACAAAGCCCACCGTTTATTCCAACTCACAAGAAAAGAAAAAAATAAACTGTGGTTAAATGAAACATGATCGTAAGGTTAAGTGAACAAGAGATACATTTCTTATCATGTGAATAAGAGATTCTTCTGATGATGAGGTATATATGCAATAATCTAGATATGACTTGGATTGATCATCCATACTAACCTGAACTTGCCCCTAATTTAAACTTGACTTTAATAGAAGGGTCTGGCTAGCGGGTGCACTAGGGCACCTGTAATGAGATTCGTTATTAATAGTTAATGCTATTTATGTATTGTATTAACTAGAGACTATCTAGTTATATCTAAGCAAATATCTTGTTTATGGTTGTTGAATCAAAGATTCATTGACTGATAATTCATGTGTAGATAATGATAGCAGAAGAAAAATTAAAGATGTTTAATTATAATAACATATAACCATCAATAACTACCATCTTAACGAGTGCTGTAAACACAGCTGTTAGCTTTTCCCTTGACAGAATATCCAACATGATGTGATAAATATGTATAGCCTGACATTTGTTACATGTTCTGTTTCACTATTTTGATATCCTGCATGTTATTTCTCCAATTCCTCGTAAAATTGTTCACTCTAGATAATCTTTATTCCTCGTAATTTGTTTCAGTTGAGGATGCACTTGCTCATCCATACCTAACTTCGCTTCACGACATCAGTGACGAACCAGTCTGCATGACCCCATTCAGCTTTGACTTTGAGCAGCATGCACTGACTGAAGAACAGATGAAGGAGCTTATTTATCGGGAAGCTCTTGCATTCAACCCCGAATACCAGAACCAGTGACAATGAGTCGACCAGCGTGGCTTCTTTGATTTATATGTTTACCGGTGATTTCTTTCTTGGTGTAAATATGTTCCATCCAAAACCGGGTGGTTCCTGAACTGAAATATTTATTTTGGACAGAATTCAGGGGAACAAAACAATTGAAATGGTGTTTGTATCGGCGTCAATGTAGTGTTCTTTCTAATGAATTGAGCCAACGTTTTTCCGTTCAGCACTTCCAAATATGAAATATGCGTCAGTGGTGAGTGTGCAAGCTTCAAATCATCCCCTCTTATCTTACGATTCCTGGATGATGCCCTATGGCGGCCTCCGCATGGTGCAATCATTCACTTGCCTGGTATATTTTCTGGTCAAACTCATGTGAAATGCATTAGTCCAAACATAAAAAGGAAGAATAAGAGCCACGGTAAAATAAACTAGAGTTCTTTGCTTATTTGAACTACCAGCAGGAAAAATTATAGCATAAACTCAATTTCTTGGTTCAGATTTATTGCGTCGCTGCTCCAACTAATATGATACAGCTCACATACTTGCCAAATAGTGTACCATAATATTCTGAAAAAACGATGGAACTGATATTTTTACGCGAAAATTTGGAATCAAACTAATAACATCACAAGCTCAGTGACATGCAAAGGAAGGTGCAATTGGATACATATTTGCTCAGCAAATTTCTGGAAAAAATTGCAAGAAAGAACCAAGGCTATTATTGATATCCTCTTATAATAAGAGACATCTGCCAAGCAAGCTAGCATCATCTTAGACTGCGCCATTAGTTCTTCAAGCTTCCAAAAAATCTAGAAAGTGGCACAGGTCCACCAGCCTCTTCATCATCACTACTGGAGTGTTTGGGTCTTGATTTGTGCTTCTTTTCCTTTGTTTTTCTAGACTTGGACTTTGATCTTTTCAATTCTCTCTCGTCTTCACTACTTGAAGAATCCGAAGATGAACTGGAGGAGCTAGAATCCTCAGATCTCCGCCTGGAATGCTGCAAGGTAATGCAAGATCAGGATTTGTTTCGGTTTTATATTCCAAAGGAATGAGGTATTCATAGCAATGGAGATGGAAATAAAAAGGATGGTGATTATCAATCGAGAAGACTATATAGGAGACACTTGATAAATGAGCAATGCAAGTTTGTGATTACCCCACCTTTAGCATAGATTTTAAAACTTCAATATTGCACTTGGTCTCATTCAAGAGGCATTGTATTTTGTATAGACGTGAACCCACGGCTTTCAAATGCATTCACATGAAATTTAAAACAGCAATTCTCAAAGATTCTAAAACAAAGTAATCGAGGCTTATGCATACAGAATAGAAACGAGGTATAATCCAAAACAAGTACAGAAGAAACTATGGGCCTGTTCGGAAATAGAAAAGGTTTTCCATTTTCTTTCTCCAATTTTCTACTCCTTTTAGATTTTCATTCTCCTTCAGAAAATTAGTTTTACAAATTAGAAAATCAGAAAACATGTTCAAACTAGTTGCTTTTTATCTTTAACCATAAGGACTATATTGCATGGAATTGCAACTTTAAGGACCAAACTATAACTAGTTATTTTTGGAGAAATCTAGGTGAACTTGAACCTTTTTGGAACCCAAATTTACCCTTCATTTTCATCAATTTTTCATACAATCAAATGAATAAGACATACATTTCTAAGAACCCAGCATATCTAATGCCAAAAAACTTTAAAGAAAAAAAAACAAAAGAAAATTGAATCTTAAACAGAAGAAAACAGGGACAAAATGGGTTACGAACCAAGATCTACAAAGTGGACATCAAATAGCATCAGAATCTCAAGATCACATGTAAGAGCTCCTGGAAACCCACCTAAAATCTATCCCAGATAACCCACTTGAAAAACAAACCATCTTATGAGCTTCAAAAGATGAGCCATTTCAGTATTTCTTTCACTAGCTTCACTATCACAAAGGGTATTTTCCAATAAAAGCCGTTAATGTTGCTTGCATCAACAACCCAAAATGCTCACTTTATTTCTGCAAATCTATCAAGAGTAACTGTTACTTTAAGAATTACCTGTGGAAACCCGTGTTTTCATTTGGAGAACACAAGACATAAGATGGTGTATAACTCCCCTACAGAAAACACCCTGTGAAACCACAAAATACCAAGAGTTTGTCCCCCCAAGTTCTCTAACCCTTGCCCCCTAACTTCTCTTCAAGTAATATGCCTTTTTCTTTTCAACCAAATTAATATCGCCCCTTGGGCAAGTTCTTATGGAATACAATTGTAAAGGATTTGAGTTCAGACAGAAGCAAAGGCACAATTTCCAGATTAATTTATCAAAAGCCTCCTATGGCAGGACCATGACAATTTCTTAGTGGCCTTTTTTCACTGGTTAAAAGAACAAGCACAGACAAACAGGAGCTAAACTCTCTTGCAACTTCCTTTGAAATGAGATAGCTTCATATTGCTACTTCTTTCCAGGTGAAGAACATTCAAAATCCCTTAATGATAATTAATCTGCCATGAGTCATTTTACCTAGACCAGATAAAATGAAGCTATCTACTCTGGTCATCAAAGCACGAGGACCAACTATTTTTTCACAAGGATATTCTTCATGGTATCTTTAGTTTCATTAAGAAAAACTAGCCAAAAGAAGTTGCGTGGATTTCCTTGTCAATAAGAAAACATTGGTAACATCAAATTTAGCACTGTGGTTCTGAGTGGCAGAAAATTTAATATTCTAGACAATGCAATTCAATTAAAAGTAAGCTATTAGGAAATTCAGGCACCTTTCTTTTTTTACTTCTGCGTTTCTTTAAATCCCTGTCCTTTCTATCTGCAAGAGCACATCTCAAATTCAGATGTGCAAAAGAGGATGGTTACACAAAGACAAGATATCTATATACATACCCTTTTTATGACTAGATTTGCTACCAGAGTGATTCCGGCCATGAGCAAGTTTGTGTGCCCTTTCAGCATCCAATTGAGCTCGGTACTCCCGCATCATTCTGTCCTTATCTGCTTCTAGTTCCCCCTTTCTCATTTCATCCTCCTAGTACATCAAATGCAGAACAAAAATTCAGCATTCATATAGAATCTAGAAATATCAAATCGTTATACAAACAAGTATGTGCACAACTAATAGTTGCACAAACAGCAAGACAGTTATGAAAGAAAGTAGCATATCCACAGATTACCTTCTGCTTTTTCTTGAACTCTTCCCAGGTTACCGTGTGAGATTTATTAAGGCTGGCCAAACGAGCAGCATGCCACTCTGGTGAATGAAAAGAACCATCCACCTGCGACCCGCCTCATCAGAAATGTTCCATGAAAATAAAAATGAAGCATTCAAAATACAAAAACTAAACTTAACTTTACATCTATATCTCTATATTTCTTTACACACACAATTACAGCGCCCAAAAACAAAAGGAGAAGTATTTTGCACTTAATACTATAAGCATTCATGCTGCAAAAGATACAAAAGAAAAAAAAATGCTTAGTTGTGCTGTCATGTCTCAGTTATTCTTTTTTCTTCAACATATAAGTGTATTCCAACAGTTATAGCCAATGTCTATTGTCTAATGAAATCAAAGTCTAATGATCATCTTTGAAAAAGTCTTAAAAACAATGAAACCAAAGAAATTCATCAATACAGCAATAAAACAGTGGCAAAGATAAAAAGATTTTACAATAAGAAGGAAACAAAAATGTTTATGAAGCACTTGGAACCACTGTTCAACATGCAAAGGGCAACGTGTATAGCATTGCATCAAAGAAGCTCAACTATACAGCAGCAGCAAGATAAGCATCCATCACCGTCAAACACCATTCCAAGTAAAATGGCGAAAACACACTTTTAACCTTAACAGCCCACCAAGAGGATAAAACAGTTAAAGGAGCCCACCATTTGTGATGACCACATAAATTCACGACCAAATCAAAACCCAAAAGGAACATACAACAAATAAATTAACCTAGAAGCTTAGAAAACTCAGATTATTAGCTGCCCCAAAGCATCCAACTTTTCGGTAGCATCTTATTAATTTCAATAACCATGTTCTCAAATCCATACCAAAAATTCAACAATAGAAACAGTACTGTCAATCCATTGGCAAAAAAGATTCGATAAACAATAAACATAGAACCACAAACATTAAGCCAAAGCAACAAAAATCAATACAAAGAAGAAAAACATAAAACTAGAAGAAAAAGGGTAATAAAAGAGTGGAAATTGAACATTCTAATTTAAGGAACAGTATGAAAAGGTACAAACCATCCCATCTTCGATCTCTTCAGGACCAGCAGAGCTGGAGCCAAGCCTGGATCTTTGCATAGCTTTGTAAGCTTGATTTTTGCCCATTTTGAGAAATCTGAGAGAAACCCAGAAGAGAAAACAAGGGGAATTGCAGGAAAGTTTGAATTTTTTAGAAATATCGTGACCCGGAAAGAGAATCAAGAGAAATTTTGGAGAGAGATTTGATTAGGGTAATATTAACGGTCTAAAAACCACGAGGGAGAGAGAGAAAGAGAATGTGAAGGTGATTAAGTTGAAGTTAAAAGATGGCTGTGTAGTGTGTAGGTGTTGTCTTTATCAAGGCCCTAAATTATTTAAAGAGTTGCTGCTGCAATAAATAGGAAAAAATACAAGTTATTATTTTTTTAAATATATTAAAATTTATTTTTAATATTAACATATTAAAAAAAATTATAAAAAAAATTTAAACATAAAAATAAACTGAGATGATATTGTTAACAATAAATTTGGGTAATTTATCATAAAATAATAATTATTATTTTTCATAAGAAAGGAAATCTTTGAAACAATTTATGTTTCATGGTTTAAGAATTTACTAAATAATATTTTTTTAACGTAGACTCTAAAATTTAAATTTAAAAATCAAGAAAGATAATAATTCTTTTGTTATCATGAGATAATCTATTAAAATTATAGAACTATTAACACAATATAATTAGAAAAAAAAAAAAAAGGAGTAAATTCACCATTACAGGATTCATTCGAGTCTCTAGCTTGAACCCTCCTTGTTCATCCAACCCTCTCCCTCTCCAGAGTGGGATGACATCTGCTGGCTCCCTTTCTTCATCCTCCCGCTCTCTCCCGAGTGGAATGATGAAAATCTCGATCTTCATATTTCTTAGACGTCTATTTTCCCTGATGATGGCGATGATTAATAACTAACTAGATCAAATAATATGTATATTTTCTCCAATGATGATTAAAATTAAGTGTGTGTGTGTGTGTAACGTGTGTGTCTGTTAGCCCTAGATTTTCTTAATGCTGTGTGTGTGTGTGTTGCTGTAAATTATTCTTTGCATGCTTAATTATGGGCTTCCGTTGCATGTGTGTGGATAGATTGGGACTTTTATCCTAACTTCATAAAGATTCTACTTACTGAAGAATAACTCATTATAATCTAGTCTAAGCTGGTTAATACAAATTGGAACTCAGGGCTCAACTCAGGAACCTAAAGCTGGCTAGTTGAGTTGCTGACTTTAGGAGTGATTCTGCCGCATAGAATGCCTCTTATTTCTTGACTTCTCTTATCATCTTTCTTGTAGGATTGTTCCTCTTTCTTCCGGTCGAATTCCTGCTGGAAAACTCCCTCTGGTTACCGACTTATAGGTGCTGGAAAACTCAAACCCACCAGCACTCTTCTGCTGACCGTGCTGGAAATTCTGTCGTGCTTGCTGATGTTTCTGCTTCCCTGACTTTGCTGGAAATGTCTGCTGCTGCCGTTTGCTTCTTCCATCCTGGTTCTCATCAGAACATGAAATTGGCAGCAACAAAACCATGTCTGCTAAACAAAACCTCGGATCAGAAACTTGAAGGCTAAATCAACGACAACATCCGAAACTGTGGCAAAAACCAAATATGGATCATGTCCAGTCAAGAGTCAACAGAGAGGTGTTTTTCTTGGACAGGAAATTTATTATAGTGTCTGGATCTTGCTCAAAATGAAGTATGTTACATAATTAATTTATAAAAAGTGAAAAAGAAATGAGCGAATCAGAGAAGGTAGATTTACAAGGCACTTGAA
>Ga0325403_1001118_pt1 | contig 21707 bp, 19 predicted proteins | sample PopdelMetagenome_19_FD_205665 | JGI IMG/M metagenome (GOLD analysis project Ga0325403, IMG submission 205665) | Populus deltoides microbial communities from Bellville, Georgia, United States - Xylem-PdKOR-R4 | ecosystem: Host-associated > Plants > Phyllosphere > Stem > Wood/Secondary xylem... | reverse complement strand
AAAATTAACAACAAAACAAATATCAATCAAAACAATGATAACCAGATCCGGTAGAAAAAATAAATAAAAAAATAATTAGGGATTAATTTGAAAAACAAGATAAATTAAAAAAGAAATTAAATAGCAATAAAAAAATAAAGATTAAAATTAGATAAAAAATTTAAATGAAATAAAATATTGAGAGAAGAAATTAAAATAAAATAAATAAAAAAAATAAAATTAAAATTGAAATAATAAAAACTAAAATTTGCCGGTGATTAGGGCAATAGCACAGTATAAAGTCACTTTTTTTTTTTTCCTTTTGCTTGGATTCGTGGAATCGAAGGGTTTTATAATATATATATATGGCAAGGATATTTTGATCTAATTTTGTATGAAGAAATAAAAAATAGTTAATTAAAAAAATATATAGAAAATTTAAAATAGCAGAATAAAGAATACATATTTTATTTTTATTGAATATTTATATACAGATTTGTTTATATTAGATTCATATATAATTATTTTTAAATAATTGCTAATATCATCACAAGAAGTTATAGTTTTATTTACACAGTATGACATAATTAATTAGGCGATCTTTTAAAGCGTGATCATAGTTATTTATTTTAAAATATAAAAAAATAAAACAACTCAATAAAAAAAGTGAAAAGCAAAAAGAATCAAGATCTAATATACCTAGTTTTTTTTTTTTAATAAAAGATCATAAAAAAACTTTGAATTTTCATAAACATTGCGCTGTATAGTAAAGAAGCGTAGCTCTTTTATTTTATTTTTAATTTAATAAAAGAAAGTGTCTTGGCCTTCGTTGGCTTTGCACGTCGAGCAGCCTCTGAAGGGACTCCAACAAAGTCAAGTTCCGTCCCTTTTTTGTTTATTTTTTTGGCTTTCCCTTTTCCTTCCTGACTCCTGAGAAGGAGACGCAAGTTTTCCTTCGCTGTTAAGACTAACAATTTCTTTCCCAGACCTTACCCCTCCATTTGCCGCCGTTCAGATTCTTTCTTCCCCTTGTTAGTTAATAAACTATAGGGATAATTAAGTCAATTGCAGTGCAGGATATTAGCCAATCAAGATGGAACAAGTAAGAATGGAAAGGAGCGCTTCCTACCCTTCTTCTTCCTCGTCAACGCCTAACATTGCGCGACAAGACTTCTTCTCCTGTGTCGACATGGCATATGATGATTGGTAATTCATACATGTCAGAACATGATTCATTGGTTTCTTAGACAGAAAGTCATCATGGGTCGTCCGTCGATGCATGATAATCTAACAAATACCACGAGCGCAGCACTCCTCCTAAGTGTAGTAGTGTTCCTGTGGGAGTGGAGTTGTTTTTATTTTTAAAAATATTAAATTAATATTTTTAATGTGCTACTATAAAAAAAAGTATTTTAAAATAAAAAAAACTCTCGCTTATTTCCCTCCTAGGTTACGCGTTCATAAAAATCCTCCTTGTTTCTCCAACCTCTCATATTAACAATAAAAGTCCACCTTTTTTCTTTTTATTTGTTCATAAATATGTTTTTTTTTTTTGGATTAATTTATGCTCCAATCAAGTCTGCATTCTCTTGATGGGGGGGGGGGATTAAGGCATGCATTCATATTAATCTAATGTATTTAATGAAATATATTCTTTTAAATACTGACTCTCTTGTAAAATATAGAAGAAGGAATAAACTTTTTTAAAATATTGTGGAATTTTAAAGGTAAATAATTTTTTATTTCCTAACTTAGCAGCTACCCCTGTAATTTCCTCACTGTCAGCTACCAGTGAAAGGATACAAGCGTAATTTAACCTTTCCTCCTCGAATCCACTACTTAGCTTTAAGTCACCAAACACACCACAAAACACTAAAGCAATGCACCACTTTAGTAGATACCAAAACGACGTCACAACCCTCTAAATCTCCGCCACCAAAGCCACCGTGATTATCGGGGATCTTTGTCTGCAATGGGCGGAGGCAGAGGAGGAGGAGGAGGAGGAGGAGGAGCAGAGGCACAGTATATGACTGCCAAGATTTCAGTTTGGTGGGACATTGAGAATTGTCATGTTCCCATGGGCTGTGACCCCCATGCCATAGCACAAAACATAAGTTCAGCCCTTGTCAAGATGAATTATTGTGGTCCAGTCTCTATTTCTGCTTATGGTGACACCCATCGAATCGATTCTGCTGTTCAACAGGCTCTTTCTAGTACTGGGATTGCTCTCAATCATGTCCCTGCAGGTATCTTGATTTTACTTGTACTCTTGATGTTTTTGCTTCTTGGGGTTTTGGTTCTTAGTGTTTTTTTTTATTAGTCGAGAAAATGGGATCTTGGTCGCTATTTTGGCTCTCTTGGTGTCGTTTTTATTGATTCTGTGATGGGGTTATGTAATTTGAGTAAGAGACTGAATTGTCTGAAATTGAAAGGGTTTGCTAAGATTTGCAATGTTGTAGAAAATTATAAAGAAACAAAGAGGAATCAGCAATCTTTTGAATTATTGATGATTTCTTTTATCAGATCTCATTTTTTGTTATTAAAATAGGAGAAGTGCAGGTTGACTATATATGAATTTGCTACAACATCAGTAGGATGTTCTGGTCTGTAATGGTTTTTGAACATTGAATTTTTTATGCTGGTTGTTTGTTATATTGTGTAGGAAAGTGGATGCTTGGATATTGTTTTTATTGTAGTTCATAACTTTAATATGAATCAACAGGTGTGAAAGATGCAAGTGATAAGAAGATACTTGTTGATATGTTGTTCTGGGCAGTGGACAATCCTGCGCCTGGTAATTATTTGTTGATTTCTGGTGATCGAGACTTCTCAAATGCTCTTCATCAGTTGCGAATGAGGAGATATAACATTCTTCTAGCACAACCACAGAAGACATCCGCATCCCTTCTTGCAGCCGCGAAGAGTGTATGGCTTTGGACGAGTCTTTTGGCTGGAGGACCGCCGCTCACTGAAGGTGAGTTACAAAAACTTTGTAGTAATAACTATATGTCCACTTCAGACACGAAACAGATTCCAGTGTCTGATGCCGCCCAAATAAAGGAACCAGTAGATTCCTATTCTGAGAAGCCTTATGTGGCAAATCAGAAGTCTCCTTACACACCAAGGGGTCATGACAATAAACAGAAAGGGAAAAACATTCAAAGAAACCCGAGTCAAACAAATACATCCAAGACAACAAGCTCGCCTCTTTGGACCCAAGAAGATCATCACAACTCAAACTCTCACCAACCTGGTCCTTCTTTCCCCAAAGTTCCCCCAAGTGGACCTGGCCTGGATTTTGTTCCTGGAAATAATAATTTTACTTGGAGTGACAACACCCACATCAATGGCAACTACCAAAATCATTATACACAGCAATTAAGGCCAAACAATCCTGGTATGCGACCTGAATTTGCAGCAGGTGGTTTGTATCCTCCCCATCCTAATCTTCATCCTCGCGCCCCTCCTCCAATGCCTGTGAGACCCAATGGAACTAGCTTTACCTCTGCACCATATACAAGTGCACCTGATATTGGTATTTTGAACATTCCCGGACACCCCGTCAACTTTAACCCTCAACGACGAAATCCAGAGCTAAAACATGATCCCAAGAAGAAACTTCCCAGATCTGTAAGCTTAAGTAACTCGCAAAATGGAAATACGGCACATAACTCGCCATCAGTTTACCGGGACGAGAAGCCAAACCATAGGTACCCTGGTGGTCCAGAATATCCGCCATCTTCCTCATATGCAATGGGAGCCAGTGTTGCTCCAGGGAGTGATAAATGGGGGAGTCAAGGTTGCCCAAAACCTTCCGAATATGTTCAAGGCCTTATAGGAGTGGTCTTGCTTGCCTTGAACACCCTTAAAAGTGAAAGGATAATGCCAACTGAAACAAATATAGCTGACTGCATCCGCTATGGAGATCTGAAGCACCGTAATACTGACATTAAGAAGGCCCTTGAGAGTGCCATTAAGCATCAGATGGTAGCAACTCGGAGTTTAGGTGCTATGCAGTTGTATGTTGGTAAAAATGAGAAACTGTGGAAATGTGTAAACCCTGTTGGTGGTAAAGCTAAACAAATCCAAAAAGCAACATGGAATGAAATTCATCAATTTCTGAGATCCTCTGCTGGACGATCTGCAATCTTGGCTTCTGAGTGCAGGTTAAGCTCACCATTTTCTTCAACTCTGTTTGATTTCCCGAGTTTCAATTCTAACTGTGAAAATGCTGTTGTATATTGTACAGGTATGAAGCAGGCACTATTTTAAAGAGTAAGTGCTTGAAAGAACATGTTCTGGGTGATGTACTTCAGATCTTGAACATGGTAATTGGCTATAAGAAATGGATCATACCTCATCAATCAGGATGGAGACCACTTAGCATAACCATAGCAGAAAAGGCTAACAGCGATTCAGGCTCCACAGAGGGCACATTTGGCTCCACAGAGGGCACATTTGGCTGGGATTCAGGCTCCACGGAGGGCACATTTGGCTGGGATACAGGCTCCACAGAGGGCACATTTGGTGGGGATTCAGGCACCACAGAGGGCACATTTGGTTGGGATTCAGGCACCACAGAGGGCACATTTGGCTGTGAGTGGGGTTGATTTTAAAAGAGGCTTCTTGCCCTTAGAATTAGAGAATAGGTAGTAATGGTTAGAGTTTGTTTATGCTGGTATGTTTAGTGCAATGGCCATCTTATATTAATCTTAAGTTGCCGGAGAAGATCTCCCAGGTTTATCCTGAGGGAAAGTTAAAAGAAGTGCTTCGACAACCTAAGTCAAGGTGACAGTTTTTCAGGGGGCACATCTTTCTAGCTCTGCTACTATGCGCGGTTAGGTCTTCCTTTCAAAGTGGACGTAGTGCAATGGGGTGGTGGTCTTCATTCTGTTCTCGGACATCTCTCACATCTCTGGGATTTTGCTTTGTTAGTATGAAACCTGAGCTTCAATTCAACCCATCTACAGAAACTGTGGTTGAAGATTATATATTTTTCTAGCATATATTCCTTTTAACAAGTTTACATACAGAAGATGGAAGTTAAGTGATGAAGGCGCCAAGTTACTCAGCAAAGAAATATGAAATTATTATGCAACTTTGCAAATTTGGAAGTTGTCTACCAGAAACTGACCTATCACATTTTGACCATGATTAGTCATGAAGATATGAAGTCAGAATGGGAGAACTCAACAAATAATGATGGGTGTATGCTGCAGGGACTGGATGCTAAGAATTATATAACTCAAAGCGTTGTCGAACTTGGTCATTGCAATTTGCAAAGATGATGTTCATGCAACTTCTCTGGTTTTCAGATCCTTGAGCGTTTTTTTTTTTTTTTTTTTATCTTTCCACTGTTCGGTAAGTATGTGTAAACCTCAAATAAAGAAGTTTGAATGCATGCTCGCGGAGCTGCTTGCGAAGCATTTTGTGGGTACCTCTAGTTCTGTCTGGCTTGTGTAATTTTGATGGATGTGAAAGCATTTAAATGAAATGATATTAGCCGAGTCTTTCCTCATTATCATTCTCTTTCAGAGGTCTCTCTTTCTGGCCCCTTTACTCTTCTAGATGTCACTGCCACAGTTCTGGTTCCATATGCTGGGAACTGAGTGATGCTGCATTCTATGTCTATGTAACCCTATAAACAAACGAGCAGACAAGGAAAATGAAACCTTTTAGCTGAGTTGGCTCTTGCTATGCTTAATTTCTCTCTCTCTCTAATCTTTTCATGCTGAAAATGAAAGTTTTGGCCATCGCTTTTTCTAGATTTCCACTTTCGAGACTGATCACCGTCTTCTGTTTCTTACATAGCTGACTTCTTCACACTGCAATGCAGAGAACTCAGACATCGTACTACCACTTCTTCTACCTCCTCCCTGTCCTTTTCAGTTATATAAGTCAGACTCCGTGTTTCAAAAAGTCTAAATGTCCGGTGACTTTGACTTTTGTGCTATCAAAGACACTCAAGACCGACCGCATCTTGTTGGATAACTCTCTGTTGGAACTTTGAGCATCCCTTTTGCTTGCTGCCTTCTTTCTTAAAATCATTCCTCAGGGGCTTACCTATCAATTGACAAACTCAAGGTTTTTACTTCAAGCGATAACTTTTGCACATTGTATATATTTTTCATATATAGAAGTTCAAATAACTTAATTGAAATATTTTAATCTCTATGATATATTAATTTTTGAAATTCATGGATCTTCTTGTTAGGCCGATCACTGTGTATAATTCAGGCGTTATCGAACTTAACCTTGTCTTATCAATTCATAAATATGTCTGCAAAACTATCAACGTAACCCAGCTGTAGCAGATCCGTAACTGACAGAAACACTTGCATCACTAGGTCTCACCATCGGCTATACCTGTTAATTTTTGTTAAAATCCATCGCCACTTGCCCTCTCTTAAAATTCTTATATGCAGTGATAGTTGTTTTCATATTGCCTATGGTTTGAAATCAAATCAAATTGTTGCAAGTTGTACAGATAATCAGTACAATTTCATATCCGAAGCTGAGGTTTTCACACCGATTACAGGTGTGTGGACAGATGTTGAGGATGTCCACCCTAGTATTGGTGAATATGATACGTCAGCACTCTCGCTCGCTAGACTTGTGTAGTTGTGAATGGAGTGTGGTATCGTAAAAGCTTTTCAAACTCAGTGTTGGAGATCGACTATTCTAATGTTCAACATGGGTGATGTTGTTTTCCTGGAGACAAAAACAACCCTTCCGTACAACGATTCTGAGGTGAGTTACCTGATGGAGTAGAAAGGATTATTTGCTACGATGGTGGATAAAAAGTTATAGGCCTTTTCATCATGCCAATCACCCTGCACGGCTCAGCCTTGACAATAAACATTCTTGCAAAGCTATCCACGTAGTCTAGTTATGGCAGATCCATAACTGGCTGATTAGAACAACCTGCATCAAATTTAGGATGAAGAAATTATACCAGGGGAGATGGACGATGAATCTTGTTTTCACTTGCAATTATACAATCTTGTAGCTCAAGAATTGGAACGGAGGATTCCCAAAAATAAAGCTACTTCTTGGTTTGATATGGCTCTTGATAATTACGCGAAGAGTCTTGTTTCAGTTTACTGTGATCAAGTTGTGATGAAATTGTAGGGAGTTCATGATCCTCAAAACTGAATTTACATATATGTCATCTTTATGAATTTGGATTATGCTAGTATTGCCTAGTTTTGGCTAAAATAACAAATTAAAAAAAGAAATGGTAGCAGCAGAAACTGTAAGAGAATGGCAAGAAAATGTTATGATGAGGAGACAGACCACCACTATCCACCTCAATTATGTAAAAATAATAACAACAAACTACTACATCACATTAATTTCTGCTTCCACAGCTGGGAGAACGTCTGAGAAGAGAGTTTTTGTGTAGCGATCTCTTCAGCATTCTTCTTCTTCTTCTTCTTCTTCTTCTTCTTCCAGGGACTGACAAGGACCGATTTTCTTCTGTTGGGATTGTGGTGGTGGGAGGCCGCGGGAGGGAGGGGGATTTGGTTTGTGACTGTCTGTACTTTTTTTGGGGATTTTTTTGTGTGATAGGGCGAACCTTTTCCTGGTCCAAACAAACTAAATAAGAAGATATTAAGTGATTTTTTTTCCATGACTAGACATTATTTTACGTCATTTCGAGGTTTTTAGGTAAGATCGAGATTAAAATAGAGTAAAGAACGTTAATCATAGCTAAGATTTTAGTGAGTGTAATTGTTAAGAAGGATTGTTCAGTCAGCAGATTAATTTCTAGCTCGAAGTAGCGTATTCCTTGTGCCATTTTATCATTGGAGATGACCATCATCTAATTTCTACAGTTGACTGCAGGCAATGCAAAGATTCATCGTCGTTATCATTTGAGTTAGATAACTTGAGATTTGCTAAGCGATGTATCTCCAAGTTTTGACATGCATAAGATTCTGATGTTTGTTCGATAAATTAATCATTGGCTTTTGTACTTTCATCTCAAGAAATTGATGTATTTATTTTTCACTGAAGTAGATGTATGCATGGTACAGATTTCCTTCTTCCTCCCTCTTTATCCTTGGATTTGATCCAGTAATCTGCCTGCTGCCAGCTTTAGAATTACTAATCTTCCCTGGAGACTCTGAACTGTAACAGTCCATCACATTTTCTTGTTTGGCAAGATGATGGTTTTGTCTAGTGGAATGGCTTTGTTCTTGCTTTATTAATTGTATTTGTCTTTATATGTTATGGAACTCTTGGTGCTGCAGGTTATTAGGTACTCCAGGTGCGGATATGCGGCCAGGAGTACGCAGCCTGTTCACCTGGCTTGAATATTTTGTTTTTTCAATCATCTTCTCTCTCTCGCTCTCTAATCCCGGTGGCTGTCATTGAAAAAAAGGAAGAGGATGCTGAATTGCTCGGTTCGAGTTTTCCACCTATCATGGTCCTTGCTATGGGAAGGAGAAACGACTCTTTCCTTTTTAAATAGTAAGACCTCTATGCCATGTATGTGTTGCAACAAAATGGTGACACAGAGCTTTCCTAGACAAATGAAAGAAAAAACAAAAATAAAATCTCCTGAAAAATCTCCAGCTTTGTGAATCGTGTTATTTCTGGTTTTCCAAACATGTCACAGCAGCTTAAAGCCAAAAATAAAAAATAAAAAAATTCAGCCGAGATTGAATGAGACAACTTGACTCAGAATTTCAGTCCCCCCCCACCTCTCTGTTTATCTTGGTCAGAGCTAAACTTGCTGCCATACTCCTTTAGTAAAAGCACAAGAGAAGAAGATGTGATCACGACATTCATTAGTCCTGCTGCATAATCACAAATAGGACTGATTGCTTCCTCCTCTCCAATTGTCTGTAGTTGGTAGGGAGTCTACTAAAATGGACAGCCAGTTGATAAAGCTGAATCTTAATTACGGGGTATGCAATGGCCTCCAAAAAAACTTGTACTACTTTACTTTGACCCACATGATACTTCCGAGCTTAAACAATTCCTTCCAATTCCAAGAGCAATCAATTTGCTGTGAACCGTCCATTAGGAATTGAGAAAAATAGACCCGAACCTGATCAAAAGAAATCAACTGAAGATTTTAAACAAGCAAATTTAGCTACAAATACATCTGGAACTGCCTGCAAACAAATGGACATTAAGATCCGAGAAGCTGGAGATAAGAGGAGAAAGAGGGCATCCTCGAGCTTGAATGCAAGTTAGATGAATTTCTGAACAGAAAATATCTTTAGCTTGTAGGCAAGTCTATTTTTCTTCCATATGCTGTGTTGACACCCTGCATGTTTCACAGGACAAAAATCAGTGTCGCAGTCTAGTCTCTATATCCCATCACATAATCACCAAGAGACTGCACTCATATAGGAATCCAGAAAGGATTAGAATGTGACCCTTCTAATGCATTTCAAGGCTAGATATGACAACTGGGTACATAAGATTTTACAACCCCTAATAAGCTATGTTGCTTTGGCACACAAAAGGATTGGGGAAAAAAAAGCACCTGGTTTCTCAAATATATAATGAAGATGCAGTGAATTTGTACAATGCTAACTTATTGTTGAGCATAATTTTTGGAAGGAGCAAAAATATCGACTCCTAACCTCACAGGAGCCAATCCCTACAAATTCAACTGAAATAGAAACAAAAAAAATGCAATTTTAAAATCATGGTGATTGTAGATTTAGGCTCTGGCAACCTGCTGTTTTAGGCAAAATAGACAAATTACCATGGGAAACTAAATTAGCACAATAACATAAACGGATCCAAATCAAGCAACAAGAGGGAAACATAATTTACCTAATTAGACAGCCAACCAAACACCAAAAATAAATTTACAAGCAAATGAATTTGCTAAAAATTTAAACAACCCCTTCCTCTTGACCACTAATGAATCTTAATAATGACATGATAACTAGGCAATTTACAAAATACAATGACAATAAACAACCCCCTTCCCCCCCAAAATGGATAAAACTACTGCGAATGCAGACAAAGCAGAGGAGAAAAGAAAGAAGAAGAAAAGGTAAAAAGAGGTAGTAAGAATTGAAGAAACCAAAACAATGAAATGATAAAAACAACAGCCAATGAGAAATTGGGACCTTGAAAGCCACCATTGTATGCATAAGAACATTACTTAGGTAACCAAAAGAATGCACAAGTTAAAACTACCAAAATAGCACAAAAATCAAGTGGAAATTTGAAAAAAAAAAAAAAACCAGGTAAAGAATCTTCAAATCAGGCATTCAAATGGCCTCAAAAAAGTTGGAGGTGAATACCCATCAAATCAAGCATATAACGAAATTGGCACTAATTATTTATTGTCATGGCAAAATCCCAGATAAAAAGAACAAACTCACCAAGCAATAATACTTGAGAAAACGAGAAACTCAATCCTTTCATTCAATGCAAAAGCGAAAAAATATAAAGAGAGAAGATCAATTTACCTAGTTCTAAAGATCCATCATCTCTCCTATTTGCAGTCACCTTCCAAGGCACCTGAAAACATCAAAACAACCCATAGTGATTAGTCCATCTATCATGTGCGAATTGCCCTGGTCATGAGTTGCTAGTCCACATTAGAATTATAGTGAATAAGAAGGCAAAAAATGCAAATGCAGATTGATTCTGAGTTCTTTTTAGAACATAAGATGCCGTTTATGCACTAACTTTTTTTTATTAAGGTAGAAATTCTACAAAATTTTGTTCGGTAAAAAGGACCACAGTTTTTTGAGTTGTGTATGTTTGTCAAAAAGAAAAGAAAAGAGGTGATTATCAGCAAGTGTGGGTGTACACGACTCCATGGCATCAGATGAAGCCAAAAAATAGTATAGTTGATGTTCAAGATGAAGATGAAAATAGTGTACAAAATGCCACAGGTTTCCCTAATAGGGAAACAATAAAATTAACCACCCAGTTTATGATATTTGCTTCAGAAAAGTCTACATGCTATCTAGTTACTAATGGAAAAATACAAATTTTTCTTGTCACACACGAGAGAGAGAGACCCTCATCTGGATGGGAAAGGTGACCCACATTTGTGATTGATAGAAGCAGCCCGTGCAACACTTTCAAAATGATGAGTTTTTTGGATATTTTAGATGCAAAAATTGAATAGTATGGAAGTAGAAAATACAACAAGAAAATATAGAATAACAGATTTATAAGAGAAAATAAGAAATATCATCACAAAGACAAAAAATTACCTTTGCAGGCTGACCATTTGGGCTCAGCAATGAGTCAAAAATTGAGATCTTCTATCTTTCCAAAATTCAGTGGATGCAGATTCATGTTACACCCAATCCCTCAGCTAGTATGTGGCTTGCAAATTATTCCTCCAACTAACAAAGACGTCTTGGCAGAATTGCCACATATGAAAGGAAGGGGAAGTACTTAGCATTCGATTCACCTTAAAAAAGGCATTCAGTGAATGCAGATTCATGTTTCCCCCAATCCCTCGACTAGAATGTCACTAACACTATCTTTGATGCTATCAACATATGTCAATTTCCCCTTACCTGTCCCCTCCCTATTACCAGAGCCAATCAACAATCCATGGGTCATAGAATCTGGGACCCAACCCTTCTCCAGCATCAAGTCTAACAGTCGATGAGCCTCATTTTTGTTGCCCTCTTTCCACAGACCATTAATAAGTATGTTATACATAGCTGAATCTAGAACTTCACAGTCAGAAACAAGTTTATCAAGTGAAAGTGATATCAAATACAACTGAGAATGATTGGCCAAACATGACAGTAGCTTATATAATGTGTCTGAATCAGGTACCAAGCCCTCATTAACCATCACATTGAGAAACAAAGTGCAATCCTTTATTTGTTTCTGTGCAATCATGCTCTGTATCAAAATGCAATATGCTTCCATATCAAGATTGGTACCCTGAACCAACATTTGTGAGAGAAAAGCAAGCATGTGTTTTCCCTTGTCTGATTTAGACAATCCAAGCATTATATAATTGCATGTAGCATTGGAACAAGAAGTGCCAGAATTATAAGCCAACAATTGTAGCCTGACAGCTTCATTAAGCATTCCCATGTTACAAACACCCTCGATCAACATATTAAACGACAAAGACTGAAGAGAACATCTGTTCTCAGACATGTAGCAAAACACTTTAACAGCCTCTAGATACTTTTCTCCCCTACACAGTCCTTCAATTAGCTCAGAGTAAGAAGCAGGATCTAAAATCCAGAACTTGGCATGAAGCTGAAGAAATAGCTGTAGAGCATCTTCATACTTGCTTAATCTACAATTGCCAGCAACAAGAGCGGAATATGTGGCACAGTCAGGAATCAAAGAAGATATAATCATTCTACCTAGAAGTTCATATGCATTCATCACTCCCACCTTCTCACAAAGCCATCTGATAAGAATGTTCCAAGAATCACAATCATCGATATTTCTCTCAGACATCTTCTCAAGGAGACCTTTGGCCATGAAGAATTTATCAGCATCACAACAACATCTGAGCAATGCATTGTGTGGAGAAGTTACATGCACACGTTTATCTTCCAAGAGCTTAATAGCCTCATTTATCTTCCCTAATTTACAAAACCCATTTACAATATCCACAAAAACATTATTATCAGGAGTTAACCGACTTTCCATCATCTCTTCAAGAAGGTTTACTGCCTCATCCAACCTAAGGTGCTTGCACAAACACTGTATCAAAGCTCCATAAATAAAGGGATCCGGGGTAAAATTAGAATCTTTCATCTTCCTAAACAACCTTATCCCCTGTTGCAGTCTATCTTCCCCACAAAACAAAAGTATTGTAGATCTAAAAAATCTCAGTTCAGGCAGGCATCCGAGTTCCAACATCTCATGCAAAATGGTAACTGAATCATCAACTCTATTTTTGGCAATGAGACCTTTTATTACTATCTCAAAAGTTCTACTATTAGGAATACAACCTTTCTTGTTTATTCTCCTATATTGATCCAAAGCAGAATCAACCCTATCTGTCTCAAACAAAACCTCCAGCAAATAATTCAAAGTATCAATACTAGGTGCCACTCCTGCTTTCACCATCTCCTTATAAACAAAAACCACATCTTGAAACCCTCTCTTCTCTTCCACAAGAGCGCCCAATACAAAATTAAACAAATCAATTGAAGGCTTAATACCAGCCAAATTCATATTAAAAAGAACACGCAGTGCTTCATTAAGCCTACAATTTCTAACAAATGCATCAACCAATGAAAGAAGAACATCTTCTACACCCGGGCACCTATCTTTCACCATATTTTGACAAAACCCCTCCATTTCCTCAACATTTTCAGCCATGCCCAACTTGAAAATAATCCAATAATAAGTATCATCAGTGTGGTTAAACCTTCTTTGAAGGGAAGCCCATTTGAATAGCTTAACAGCAGAGTTAATATCACTGGTGCTTTTCAAAACCTTGATTAAGTAATCTGGGCACAGTTTATTTCTCAAAGATTGAATCTTTGCATCAAAATCAGTAATATTTGGTGTGTTTTGATTGATTTCTGGGTTAATTTGGATGGCATTAGTGCAAGATACTGAAGAAATGAATGATTTTAGAATGAGCCATTTGGGAATTGTCTTCGAAAGTGTTGAAGGAGAGAGCATTGCAGTCAGTCACAGCTACAACTTTGTTTCTTTTTAAGCTTGGTGAAGGCAAAAATAATGTGAAAGCATGTTACTTTTTACTAAACACCAGACAATGAAGACTGACATATGACTGACCTGACAAAGGGAAGCACCAGAGACTGATCGGCTGTGTTTGTTTGAGTTGAGGATGTCCTTCCTTAGCTCAACTCCTTGCAATTGAGGACTTCGTTTCTGACGAGATGCATAAGGGTGTTTGTTACTCGCCATTTGTTGAGAGTTTCACCTTGGCTATTGGTCTACCCTCGTACTAGTCCCCCAACTATTACCAAGCTCTTAATTTGGTCCCAAAACTATATTCTTTATCAATTGGGTCCACAACCTGTACAACAATCCTCCATCAATTCCTTCTGTCATACAAACAGTAAATCCTCAACATAAAAGGTTAAGTTATCTAAAAACGTTTTCGTTTTATTGCATAAAATCGGTACTTTAGATAAAAAAAAAAAATTATAGCACAAAAAGTTCTGATTTTTTCAATAGTGTAAATTAAATTTTCTAAACATACAAGAACTAAAATATATAATATTTTAAGATTCGTTAACCCTTCCTTCTCTCTGGAATTTAAATCTTAAACAATAATATGAATAAATAATTTATTAACTAGGCTAAGTACCTGTTTATTATTATATTGTAGGTTGTGCCATAATAGAAACATGAAACATGAAAATCATGTTTTTATTGCGATGCAACCTATAAGAACACCACAATACCAAACATAGCTAAGTTTCCTAGGTGCTTGACTGATATTAACTCTACAAAATCATTATTCCACAACTTCTGTTAACAAAGAAGGTGGGTGATTGAAACTTTACTAGAACCTTAGTAGGTCAGCTGAGAAATGAAAACATACGATAGGGGTGGCTAATATTGAACATTTTGGGGGCTCATTATTAATTCACCTAAACTGCAAGGATAAATCTGAAATTACCATTAAGAAAAAGCCAAATGGTTTGCTTAGGATTGCATCGTGCTCTATATATAGAAAGCCGGATATTTCTTTGCAAAGCTTTGATCTTTTCTTGAAACAAGTTCATTACTCTATTACGTTTAAGGGGTTCAGGGTTCAAAGTTTCAAAAGCCCATAAGGTTAGTTTTGTTTTGTATTCTTCTAAGTTTTGCTTAATAGTTTCTTATAGTTTCAGTTTTTGTGAAGGATTGGATATCTGGGCTTTTGTTAAAAGTTATAAATTTTTGTTTTCTGGGTCTTAATCTAATTCCCATGTGAGTAAATATTGTTTCTTTAACTTAACCTGTTGTCAGTTTGAGTTAAAAGTAAGATACTTTGGTATTGTGTTTTGTTGTTTTTGCGGAGAATCTTTTTTGTTTTTATCTTGGTTCGTGTTATTTTGCAGGTTCTTGTAATCAATGGATGACAAAGAGATTGTTTATCTTGGTTTGTGTTATTTTGCAGGTTCTTGTAATCAATGGATGACAAAGAGATTGTTTTGTCATACAAGGATGTGGTTTTGAGAGTTTCAGATTTGAATATCCTTAAAGGACCTTGCTATCTTAATGACCAAATTATTGATTTCTATTTTGCTTACTTATCTTCTTCTTATAACGCTGATGCTAATGATATCTTGTTAGTTCCACCTTCCACATCTTATTGGTTCGCAAATTGCCAAGATCAACAGAGTCTTGTCAATGATTTTGTGGAACCTCTTAAGTTTTCAAGTAAGAAACTCATTCTTTTTACTGTGAATGATAACGAAGATTTCAGTGCAGCTGAAAGGGGAACACATTGGAGCTTGCTTGTTTATGATAGGAGCCAGAATTACTTTCTGCATTTTGATAGCTTGCCGGGGATGCACCGATATCATGCCTTGAAGCTCTACAAAGCTGTAAAGGGATTCATGGGCACAGCCAGTGAATCATCATCAAAAGATGGTGCTAAGACTCTGAAAATGAAAGCTGTAGGGTCTGCTGCTGTTCCTTTCTTTAAAGAAGCTAAAACACCACAGCAGACAAATGGATTTGACTGTGGGCTTTATGTTATGGCCATTGCTGAGGTTATTTGCCGATGGCATTCATGTGAAAGGAATGGCAGTGATGGTGACTGGTTGTCTGCTGTTGAAAGGGAGGTTAATGCATATCTGGAGACAACAATGCGGGGTGAAGTGTTGAAGCTTATTGAAGATCTGAGGAAACAATGACGTAGGGTAGGGTCCTTTTCTTTTTCTTTTTGTAGGAATAGATGTTTTAGTGATTCAAATTTGTCACTAAGAGGAACATATGTTTTAGTGACCCAAATTTCAATTGAGGAAATGTTATTAAACTTATTTTTCATGTGCAAGCTAAGATTATTCTTTCCTTTACCATTAGAAAACAACTTGATTTTCGTGATTATCATGATATCATCCAGCTTTGCTGCACTTCGGATCGCCCATGGCTTAAAGAATGGGATAAAATGGTGGGACGCCAAGCCATTTTTTATCATATTTATTCCATAGATGATAACTCTGTTCTCTCAGGATTATGTTGTTTATTATGCCAGTTTCCATTGGCTAAGCCATGAATTCTCCCCCCATGTTCAGTCAATTCCTATAAATTGTGTAGGGGTTAAGAGTGCAAGCCATTGCCGTTGCCACCTTCAAAAGTAGAGCTCCATGGTTCCCATCCATCTTGAACCATACCATTCTTTGCAATGGAAGCGTAAAGCTTCATAAGTCATGGCCTATGATTTTATCCCTGTCATCCACAAACAAGAGCACGAACTAATTCAAGAACAAAGTTAACAAGAAACACAGATGGGATAAGCAGCAATGCTGTATCCTCGTCTGAATAAAGTTGAAACCTAGATGAGCCTTTTCTCATATAACAAATCTGAGCATAAATACTCTTGTTTACATCAGCAACACGCGTTCCTAGCATTATTATTACGGTCATTGCACTCTTGTTCAAACTAGTAAGAATTTCCGAAAGAAATAAAGCTCAAAGGCAACACCAGATAAAGATAAGCAACCAACCGTACAAAACTAAAGGTCTCACAATTCAAGTCACTTAAATCAAGCATTTTAATAGGTCTTTCTGGCCCTTCAAAATAGTTGTTACATGTACAGATTCTGATGCCTCTGCTTCTTGATGTCATCCCTGTTAATAAAACACAAGGGCATTGATTGGTTGAATGCAAACAACAAAATTCAAAATTAGATGGACAGGTAGGCGTTTCCCAGAACAATATTCACAGATAAGGAATTGAACTCCACCACGTCATGTAAAAACATGAGGTGGCAAATGTGAGAGTGTGTGCGTGCATGTATATAAAGTGATGGAGCAAATACTCATGTCAACATCTTGACAAGTTGAAATGGCAACCAAATTTTTTGCAGAAGCATGTAGCAGGTATATGACTGTATGCCTGTGGAAAAGGACATAACAAAATGTATACGTGGAGCCATGCCAAGAAACATAGATCAATTTCGGGGTATATGGCCTTGAAAAATAGGCATACAAGTTAAAAGCTCTGGGTGTGGTTAAAAACGTGAAGTAAGTAAAAATTGAAATCACTTATCATGGAAGAGGTAAAACTGCATTGCATGGCAAAAGCTAATACTTACAGCACCTAACACTTTACAAAAGCTCTTCTAACACTCTACAACTTTGCAAGTGGACTTGTTGTGCCCAAGACCCTTGCATCTACTGCACTGGAGCTGACGTTTGACTACATCTTGTTGTCCATATTTCTTTGTGGTAGGCCGGCCTGGAGGACGCCGGGTCGGAGGAGGGGTTACAGTTACTGCAACCTGAGAAGAATCTTTCTCAAGAGGCATGTCCACATTGGGTACAGGGTGAACAGACTCTGAATACGTCAGTCGGTAGCTTTCAGTTGTGAAATATCTTGAACAATAATCATATGGACTCCTGCCAATACAACCAATAACAGCAAGAGCATGGCAACAAGGTAAACCAGTAAGCTGCCAATCTTTGCAACTACAATCCCAGCGGTCGATATCAACCACTTCAACAGATTCTCCACGAACCTCAAATATACTACCAGCTGACAGCAGCACCTGAAGGGAATGTACTTTCAAACTTTCCTTCTCTAGCTTTTCCTCCGCAGATGGAGTTAATCTTGTCAGCCACTGGTTGGAATCTGCCCGCCTTGTATAAATCAACTCCATAATCTTACCCCGTATCACATCAACCATCTGTGTTATTGGTAACTCATGTGCATCTGATACCCAGCTGTAGAACATCTCTCCAAAGTTAGATGTCATGTAATTGTATCTTGCACCCTGAAAAAATGAATTCGCCCAATTTTGCGGTTCACTTTGGAGGATCCAATTGTAAGCTTCCAGTGAAATACTTTTGATGCTCTCCATGCACCTCTGGAAGATTTCAGGCCTACATGCATAGGCAGCAGCATTTAAGTCTTCAATCATTAGTCGCTTAACCTCATGAGAAAACTGCCCCTTCAAGTCCTGAATAAGTTGCTCAGACAAATACCGTAGGCAATAGCCATGGAATGAGCCCTTGAATATCTCGGCAATTGATTCCTTTAAGCCCTTTAGTTTGTCTGCCACAAATGTTATTGGACAAGAAGTTGACAGTGCAGTTTTCATTTGAAGTAAGAACCAATGCCAATTATCATTAGTTTCTGCATCTACTAATGCAAAAGCAACAGGAAACACGCTATCATTCCCATCTGCAGCTGTTGCAGCTAATAATGTACCTTGATATTTTGAATTTAAAGGTAAGCTATCAAGGAAAAGAAGAGGTCTGCAACCTTGAACAAAACCATACAATGAGGCATGGAATGAGACAAATAGGCGCTCAAAACTTGAGTCATCCTTTGTGGTGAATGTTGCCAGGCTACCAGGATTTGTCTCCATTATCTTGTCACAGAAAAATGGTAACTGATTATATGCCTCTTTGTATGAACCCTGAAGCTGCTCCTTTGCAATTTCTTTCCCACGCCATGCCTGGAAGTAGTTTAGTTGGATTCCATATTCATGTTTGATGTCATTGACAATATCCTTGGGCTTGTAATTTGGGAAAATTTTCAACTTTTCCTTAATAATACTAGCTACCCAGCTCCGAGTTGCCTGATGTCCTGTTGTCACCACCGACCCTTCACATGTATGAGTTGGATTCATCTTCTTGATGCAAATTAGTTGAGTGGTCGACAACCTTGATGCATGAATTCTCCAGGGACAACCTTCGGCTTTGCATTTAACTGTTACACGATGGCTATCGTTCTTCTTATATCTAAATGCAAACTGGTGTGCAATGGCATATTTACGCAATGATTCGCGAAATTCATGAACACTGCTGAATCTTTGACCTACTCCAGTAATAGTATTCTGCCATTGCTGTGCACCTTTAGCATGTTTCTCATCATTGGAAGCAAGAAGAGGAAGAATGGGTGAAATTTCAAGTGGATCAATCTGCTGATCTTCAATATGAATATCAACATTATTGGTATCATCTACAACGTCAAGATCAAGAGGTGCCACAAGCGAGTTATCAGGCTGAGTGATATCCTCCAAAATGGCAAGAGGAGCATCAATAGGAGGCACTGCTTCAGACAGAGTTGTTCTGCTTGATCTACAAAATCAAGAATTGATAAAGTGACTCCAACAGATCAATAAATTGACCACAGTTATAGCTTAGCATCAAGAAGACTACCTACTGGCAGGCAAATTTGAGACACCAGGCAGAAAATTATCTTCCAAAATCACATAAACATCTGCAGTGACAGAATCCCCGTGAAATTTTATCATCCGCTTCAAGTCCTTGTCATTAGAGATGGTAATAAGAGTCTTCTTATTGCCTGGAAGAAAGTATTTGAGAGACATGGTATTGACACTGCAATTAAACATCTCAGCCACCTCCAACTTGAAGTCATTGAACTTAATTTGGTCATCAATGTCTATAGCATGAGCATCACCACCTCTATACGACAAAGTACCATCCTTATCCGTCACAAATTCACCACCCAACTGACAAATAGCTATCATTTTTACCTCCACCATTACCTGCCTAAAAAAAAAAAAACAAAAAAAAAGTAAAAAATTGGAACCCAAAATGTAATCCGCTACGAGAAAGCATAACATTTACAGATAACTAAAAGAGCACAAGTAGCTCAGTAAGCTTGGCAATTCTTCAATAACTGTGAGTATGTAAAGAATGGACAGAGTTGATTCTAAAAAATTCAGTCATAAACACCCATCTTTCAATTATTGCGATCAACCAAATGGACGAAAAATCCGTGTTCAGTTACTAAAACAATGTAGACAAAATAAATTAAAGATTTCATGTTTAGGCTTGCAACCTCATCAAGTAAACAGGAAACCAATAGCATTTCACTCAATTGTACCTGATGGAACTATTCAATAAGCTGCAGCAGGCAGAAAGATTTAAAAGAAGATAACTTCCATGTCACTATCAGCAAAATATTAAACTAAAGAACATTGGTGCAATGAAAACAATCAGGTATTTAATATCAGGTTTTCGGAATTTCAAAATCCCAAAACGATAAAGGGCAAAAAAATTAATCTTTTTGATCAGCCTCAACCAAATAAAAGGACCCAATTCCTAAAAAATTAATAAAAATCAGCTAATTTCACAACATTCCGGTGGAAACCCAGAAAAGAAATTACAAAGCAATTTCACTAAGAACCCAAAATAAACAATAAAGTTCGAAACTTTATCCTCGAACAACTAACAAATAATCTAAAAACAATCAGAATTAGCAAAAAAGAGAGAATAAAAGAACCCTAATGAATTGAAATAATAACATGAACAATAAAATAAAGAGAAAACGAAAGAAAATTGGTACCTTTATTACAGAAAAAAAAAGGAAGAGAAAGTTGCTGAAATTGGCTCAATTTCCCACCCTAATTTGTACAAGCAGGACTTGGATTCAAATTGGCCCCTCAATCAGAACAAAACCAGAGAGAGAGCATGTGTTTGTGTGTGGTGGGTTTTTGTGTTCTGGTACAATAAAAAAAAAAAAAGAGAGGTACCAAGTGTAGGGAATCTCTCAAGAGTTAGATGCTGTCAGCCAATGAAATTTGTTACGGCTAAGTTAAAACCAATCCTTTTACTTTAAATAGAATGTTATTTGAGCCTACCAATGCTATTCTTGCATTAATTAAACGGGAATGAGAATTCTATGTTGTGATTTAATTGGGTGAAGGGTCTGAAATTGCCTTTCATAGAGAATATAGGAGTTGATTTGAGTATATGTGCAAAGAAAAGGGACCATGATTGATCTTAACCCTTTCTCACCTTTTCATGGGTTACGGCTAAAAAATGGAATTCAGAGCCGATTTGGTTGCTGATCTGATCCTTTTTATGGCGAGCTGAGCTCCCCCTTCCCAATCTCGTGCAAAGTCAGTTTCTTTTATTTGTTTGCGTACTAATAAAACCCGAGATGATCTCGGTTTAGCTTATAACCTGGTTTAAAGTTCACTTGTAGCTTATAACAGTGTTGGTTAATAACAGTGATTAGCGATGTCTATATTTCCCTTATCCTTGTCGGTATCAATAATCCGTATTGTTCATGTAGCTAAAAACAATTAATTAACTTTTTTTTAATAACCAATTTAAGTGTTGATTGAGTCATCATTCTTCAGCAGTAGTTCCCGTTTTTTTTCTTTCTTTTTGGTACTTCTTACTTTTGGGAAAGGATAAGCAGTGAAGAGCAGAGGCCAAAACATCATCTCTCTTTTTTATCTATTTCGGTGGACTCGTCACTTTCGCCTCCTCCAACAAATAGTATGAATGCATGACGTGCAAAATCTTGTAAGCTAGCCAATGCTGCCTTTCTGGCCCACTTTCCTCTGGATGTGCCTTTCTTGGTTTATCCTTTGCCCGCAGCAACAAAATGATGGAGGCTGGCCGACTCCCATAACTCATAACACTACACAGAGTTCACCTACCATGAATGCTACCGACTCCAACTCCCAACTTTACTTTACGCTATCGTTTAGCAAATTACTCGGTTTAAAAAGAATATGAAATTATGTTTTTTCTATTTTAAAAAGAGTTTTTAGTTAAAATATATACAAAGCTGTGTAATATGTGTTAATTAATTAAATATTTTTAAAATTATAGCTGACACAATTTCA
>Ga0325403_1001116_pt1 | contig 21717 bp, 10 predicted proteins | sample PopdelMetagenome_19_FD_205665 | JGI IMG/M metagenome (GOLD analysis project Ga0325403, IMG submission 205665) | Populus deltoides microbial communities from Bellville, Georgia, United States - Xylem-PdKOR-R4 | ecosystem: Host-associated > Plants > Phyllosphere > Stem > Wood/Secondary xylem... | reverse complement strand
TGGGTTTTTCAATAACCTTACCACTGCGAAGAGTGATGACTGATTTGGCTTGATCCATGTGTTGGCTTCCCGAACTACTTGCATTCGCATTGTATTGCCCCTTTGGATTTTGTTGAGGTTGAGATGGAAACTTACCTTTCTCTTGGAAACTGAGAGCAGTTGTGAACTTTGCAAGAATATCTTTAAGATCTGTCATGCTTTGAGCAAGTTGAGTGTTAATTGTCTCTTGCTTTTCCATGAATGCATGCAATGTTTCCTCAAGATTTCTTCTAGGAGGTGAAGCATAAGGAGGTGCATATCCATGAGAATTTTGGAAATTATGGTGTGCTTGAAACGGTGGTTGTGAAGTTTGTGCATTATTGTTATCACTCTTCCAATTGAAATTTGGGTGATTTCTCAAACCAGGGTTATATGTTTGCGAGTATGGGTTATGATTGGGCCTTTGGAAACTGTTTAAAGCATGACCTTGTTCATGAAGACATTCCTTAAAAGAAAGCAAAGTTGGACAGTTATTGGTTGAATGTTCATTGGTTTCATAGATTTGACACACAATGTCTTGAACAGATTTTAATTGACCACTCTTTTTTAATTATAGTGCCTCAACTTTTTTAGCTAAAGATGCAAACTTGGCTTGGAGGTCATGATCTTCCCTAAGGTTGTACATACCTCCACTAGATGTATGAGGTTGGGTTTTACTTGGTGCCTCATAAATTCATGTAGTGTTCCAATTTTATGCATTTTCAGCTAGCAAGTCTAGGTACTCCATTGCTTCATTAGGGTCTTTATCCTCAAAAGTTTTGTTGCACATCAATTCAACCATTTGCCTATCTCTAGGAGTTAACACTTCATAAAAATATGAAACCAATCTCCATGTTTCAAAACCATGATGAGGGCAAGTATTAAGCAAGTCTCGATATCTATCCCGACATTGGTAAAATGTTTCTCCTGGTTTTTGAGTGAAAGTGATGATTTATCTTTTGAAAGAATTTGTTCTGTGGGTCGGAAAAAACTTCATAAAAAATTATTGTTGCATTTCATCCCAAGCACGAATAGATCCTGGTCTCAAATTTTGTAGCCATGTTTTAGCTTTATCTTTTAATGAAAAAGAAAAAAGCTTTAACTTGATGGTGTTCATGCTACAATTTGAGTCATTATAGGTGTTACAGACCTTTTCAAATTCCCTTAAATGCAAGTATGGATTTTCTAAATCTAAGCAATGAAAAGAAGGTAAAAGTTGAATAATGCCTGGCTTAAAATAAAATGAGATGCATCAGGAGGAAAAGCTATGCATGAGAGTGCACTTGTTCTTATGGGATTCATGTGGTCTCTAAGTGTTCTCACTTGATTATTCTCATTATGAAGCGACTGATTATCTTCTTCGGTCATATTTTAAGCCTGGCTTAAAATAAAATGAGATGCATCAGGAGGAAAAGCTATGCATGAGAGTGCACTTGTTCTTATGAGATTCATGTGGTCTCTAAGTGTTCTCACTTGATTATTCTCATTATTCTCATTATGAAGCGACTGATTATCTTCTTCGGTCATATTTTCTGAAAATGATGAGGATACCCTACAAAGTCTACCACTTAATGTACGTGACCAAACTCTCATGCACGTGTAGGAAGAGAACAACAAAACGAAAAGAAAAGAAAAAGAAACGAAACAAAACAAACAATAGTTAGATAAAATGAAAAGTGGAAAGAGAAAATAAAATAAGTATTATAATTTGTATAAGAATTTACCTCCTCGGCAACGGCGCCAAAAACTTGACACGATCAAAAGATTGATGTCTTCTCCCAAGTGCAGGAGTGTCGAAGTAATAAATAACCTGGCAAGACCGGGGTCGAACCACAGGGAGGCTGATTGTATAAATTATAAATAACAACAACAACAACAACAACAACAACAATAGTAATAATAAAGAGATCTTTGAGATGTGATATTGATATAAGGATTAAACAATGATAAAAAGAATTGTCAAGATTAGAGGATCCACTAATGGTATTTCAAACAAGTATAGTATAAACTCTTTTTATTACTCAATTGTAAACCACACACAAAAGAGGTTCCAATCGGATTATAAATTGTTAACATAATTACAGTAGTTATCTTATTCGAATAATGCTAATACTTGTAAATGTTGTCAGGCATTCATGATTATAACTTATGTTAACAACAAATCGAGTTCCTTTCATAGCACAGGTGTCGGTTATACCATACAGTTGGGCTATGAAAGTGCCAAGTATTTGTTGTACCAAGGGTTATACAACATAAATCTAGATTAACCATTTAACAAACAAAGTATTAAAATTGAACAAGTTAACAATTACAAAACATGTTAGTATCAAACATTAAAGTCCATGTTGAGTTTATATTATACTTGTTCTTACACCATTAGTGTAACCTTTTCACCTTGACATGATAAAATTAGCTAAACATAATGAAAGAGAGAAACATAAATAAACAAGGAAAGGAAATGAAAAGCATAAGTAAGAGATTAATATAAGCAAAATTTAAGCATTACAAAATATAAAGAGAGAGTAAGAGCATGATCTTGATCTTGATTTGAAAACCAAGATGCCTAAATACATGGAAATGCCTCCTTTTATAGGCCAAAATTCAGAACTATTGATTTGTTGACTAATTATTGAGTGGGTGGCCACATATTGACTTGATGACAATCCTTATCTTCTTCTCTGCCAAAAACGTCATTGATAAAGTCATAATTTGAACAGACTTGAATCATAAAAGTTCTAGGAAATTGTCTGAGCTTTCCAGGAAAAAAGGTTGAGGTCATTTGGACTTCTAGAACTCGAGATATGGGCTGAACACTAAACAGTGTCTGGGCTGTAGGACAGATTCAGACTTCTCTGTTGTTGCTACAATTTGGACTTGGAAACGGCCTTTTTAAATCTTGGACGCCACATGAATGTTTTAGGCCTATGTCTTAGCTTTCCATCCATATAAGGGAAACCTAAATCCAAGATCTACAGCTCCAGATATGACCCAATTACCGAACAGTGTTCCAGTTTGGACTGAACCAGCATCTCTTTTCTAAGTTTGGCCCTCTCTTTGTCCTTTCAATTTTTGTACTTAACTCATCAATCAATCCTTTCATTTATATGATAGGCCTGCATTTAAGATGGACATTTACCATAAATTAAAGGTATCTTATGATATCAGACTTGTTATTATAAAACATGCTTTAGTTAAGGAGTTATTGATACTTCAAGTGCAAAATGATGATATAAAACCTTGATAAAAATGCACTTTTAAATATTAATCACAGTGACTCAGTTTTCATCAATAATTTCTAAGTTAAGTGTGAACCATGTACATTGATGATTTTTGAGTCGGCAGCGACTCAGTTTTCATCAACAATTTCTGAGTTAGCTGTGAACCACGTACGCTGAAAATTTCAGCGTCAGTTGTTAAATTATGTTGCGTTGACGATCTCTAAGTCGGCAGCGACTAGGTTTTCATCAATGATTTCTGAGTTAGCTATAAACCCTGTACGCTGATGATTTTAGCGGCAACTATGAAATTTTGTTGCGTTGATGATCTCTAAGTCGGCAACGACTTAGTTTTTGTTAACGATTTCTGAGGTAGCTGGGAACCATGTATGCTGATGATTTTAGTGTCAGCTGTGAAATTGTGTTGCGTTGACGATTTTTGAGTCATTAGCAACTCAGTTTTCATCAACAATTTCATAATTAGCTATGAACCATGTACGCTAACGATTTCAACGTCAGCTGTAAAACTATGTTGCGTTGATGATTTCTAAGTCGGCAGCAACTCGGTTTTCATTAATGATTTTTGAGACAGTAGTAGCCCATATGGGTTAGCGAATTAGTCTTCGCTGTTGAATTGTGGTGTTCGCAGCGAATTAGTTTTTGTTGTTGAATAGTAATGTCAGCAGCGAATCAGTTTTCGCCGCCAAATTATGGTGTCGACAGCCAATCAGTTTTCGCTGCTGAATTCTGTATCAGCAACAAACTAGTTTTCACTACCAAATTATGGCGTCAGTAGCGAACCAGTCTTCGCTGCCGAATTGTGGCATAGCATTGAATCAATTTTTGCTGTTGAATTCTGTACCGCTAGCAAACTAGCTTTCGCCATCGATGTTCCATAACAGACCTCCATGATAAAATTGACTTAAATGCTTATAACGATTTCATTGTATGGTTGTGTAATATGTAGAACACATGATTGTGAATATGAGTATTCTTGACGTATGTATGGTAACAAGTTGTGTGGTTACTGATTGTAAATGTTCTAATTTGTGATGACTTATGTGTTTAGGTGTTGCAACCAGGATTGGACCTTCGATCGGGCAAGGACACCCCACAGGAGGAACATGTTGGTGGTTTCCACCTTTTTCTCGTATTATGTTAATGTTCTGAAATGATTTACTTATGGATGATATATTATTAAATCCTTGATGAAGGATGAAACAATGATGAAATGTTTGATTTAATTCTTGAAGAATGTTGAAACACCTATGAAATGTTGAACGAATTCTTGATGAATGTTGAAACGATGATAAAAATGTTAATGTTTTGAAATGACTTGTTTGAGGAGGATATATTATTGCATTGTGATGAATATTAAACCGACTATGAGATGTTAATTGAGTTGTTATGAAATTGGGCTGCTGACGAATGTCATACTGATTATGGAATGTTGATTGTGATTGTTGGTTAGCTTCGGCTAATGGCATCTAATATGGATGATTGGGTTGTGCTTGATGGTTAGCTACGGTTAATGGCATCTGAGATGGATGACCGAGTTGTGATTGTTGATTAGTTTCGGCTAATGGCATCTGAGATGGATGACTGGATTGCGCTTGATGATTAATTTTGGTAAATGGCATCTTAGATGAATGACCGAGTTGATTATGACGATTGGCTCCAGCTAATGGTATCCGTAAGAGATAATGAGTTTGACTTTTATGATTAGTTTTGGTTAATGGCATTCGAGATGGATGAACGAGTTTAGATATTGCGATTAGTTACGGTTAAAAACATCCAAGGTGGATGATCGAGTTAAAGTGAAGTAATTAACCTCGACCGAAGATTAAATTTCTGCCCCACCACTTCTATGGAGAGGTTGGGGCATATGAATGAGGATAATACATCTAGTGAAATAATAAGGATTGTACATTGTATATGAAAAATGAATGAAATAATGTACTCACCTTTAGTTGATAACGGAAAGTAACGATAACGTTCTTCTAGTTGTTATTATTATGTTTAGATTATTTACAATTCTTGTATCTATGTTGTTTTTGTAACAGGGACATCACACAATCAAGGTGTGTAAGGAAACTGTTCCATAGGTTCATATATTTTGAAGGGTGCTATGTAATAGTATGTCTTAGGTGTTATGTTAAATATTTGTCTTTCGGCACTTTTGTAAGGACTTGTAATGAAAAAACTGTAATGGAATATGGATATGGATGTGCGGACATATAGATACGATGTCATGAATATATTTATGTGGTACTCTCTTTCATGAGGATGTTATGTTGTGAATTCACATGAAGATCATACAAAAGAAAGTACTAGTTGTGAATTGTCGTTCGACACTCATGTATAAACTCTTGTTGATAACAAGATTAGAACATGAATGCAAACTCATGAGTATGTCAATATGATGAAATGTAAATGCAGGAATATGAAAATATTATAGGTATGTGAATTGAGTATCCATCTCATGGGAATGTTGATTTATAAAAACTATATATGTTTGATGCCATGATAAGGAAGGGAACCTAATCACTAATTCGTGAATTGTCATTGTTAGAAGTATCAAGAACTTAAATATATATAAAAAATATTCTACTGATTTTGGCTTTGAAAAAACAGGGTTGTTACATTAACTATGAATTCAATTTATTTGCAAAATTAAGGTTGTTGATTGTATTGCGCGTAGGCCAACTCGACACTGGCGCAATTAGCTGTATCTAAAGGGCTATTGCCTTGCCATAGCAATACTAGATTTTTTAGCGCTGTTAGAAGCCAAATGTGAGGTTATTACATCATGTTGGTGACGGCATGGCATAATAGACTGCCCTCATGTAACTAACATTGCAATGCCAACAATGGTTACTACTATTGTTGCTGCTCCGGTGGTGAGTAGTACTTGCAATATGCCAGTAGGAATCAAGAGTTAAAATTACAATTCTAGCTCTACATATATAAAATATTGATTTTATATTGAAATTGAAATTCCAAATTAAATTAATTATAGAATTATTTTTTTCTAATTGATTTGGGATTGAATTAAATTGTTTAATTAATTTTTTTATTTTTAAAATATGCTAACCGAATAAGGATTTAATTAAAATACATTTAGAAAAAATGGTTTTTTTTGTAAATAGAGTCTTTAAGCTAAAATATTTTTTTTAATTTATCCTAAAATAGTTTAGGATGTTAATAAGATTGTTAATATGAATTTTTTTTAATAAATCTTGAAAATTGATTTTTCAAGGAAAAAAGTATTAAATAAAGTTTTATAAACTTTGGGAAATTATTAAATTGAGTTTGAATTAATCTTTCTAATTTTCTCAAATGTAAATCAAGGTTTTTTATTCAATTATATAAAAGTTATATAACTTAGAACTTAGAAATGAAGGAATTTAGATAGGAAAATTAATTTATAATCCAAGACGAAGAAAGTACGGGAAAAGGATGCGACTGTGGTGCTCCCAAGACTTATGAAGACGTGCAACAACTACCTAGGACTTGACCATCTAATTCCATTCTATGGCTTAAAAAAATAGTTTAGATATGTCCATAATCATCCAATTAGAATGGTATGTTAGGGGTATATGTCTATATATAATAGTTGTGTGTGATATATCAGTCATGCCATGGAATGAGACCTAATTAATATAACAAATCCCTTAATAATATTTAAAGTACTTGTTGAGAACATATTACTTTCCAATTTCATAGCATAAAACTAGAATTTCATTCATGAATAACTTGTTGAACCATTCAATGTTACTTAAATCGAATATGTTTAATACTATATAAATTAGGTCCTACTTAACTAAACTTACATGATTCAGATGAGCCACTCATGATAATATAATATTAGCGACAATAGTTAGACAAAACATATATAATATGTATAGATGAAGAATTGTCATCTAACTGACATAGGAGTCACATATGGATGTGATTGATAAGCTATATTATCTATATAATGTAATTTATTTTGATTTGTTGAGCAACTCAAGGAAGTATAAATTAAATAGGGATTCTAGCTCATTAGGAAATCTAAGTGAGATTTTCTAAATTAATAAAAAGGAATAAATTAAATAGGGATTCTAGCTCATTAAGAAATCTAAGTGAGATTTCCTAAATTAATAAAAAGGAATAAATTAAATAGGGATTCTAGCCAATTAGGAAATCTAAGTAAGATTTTCTAAATTAATAAAAAGGACTATTAATTTGTAAGAAACTAGCGGGACATTAAATTATAATTTAAGAACTTATCTAAATTTTGTTATAAATATGCATATATGAAACCAATAACTCGTTATCTTTACATGAATAAGTTGATATATCAACATGAGTAACAATATATGCCTATATATCATACTTGATGCTAACAAATCGATTGAACCAAACTTCTTAGACTAGTATTAAAATGTGAGAATTATTCTCAAACAAAAAGAAGGCTACATGTTCTTAAAAATTTGATTCTTCATGTCCTTGATGAGGATGATGATAACAAAGTTAGGATTGGATATCAATATCATATTGATGACAATAACAGGATATATTTATGATGTTAGCTAGTATATCGCCTGAACTTTACAGGTAACATGAGAATATGGATGCCCATGCTATAATTACACATCTCAAAAAGTTGTTTGATATACTTAGAAGGGTTAAGAGGCATGGAACATCTAGGCAATTGTTCCGTCATAAAATGTTATAAAGTTCATATGTGAACATGCATGTTTTGTTTATGATTGAAAATTATCTTTTTATTTCACATTGTAGTTCTTGGGTATTGGATACTTGATGTGGTTTTCACATTTGCAATAATGTCGAAGAATTAAAGAAAAGTATAAGATTATTTAAAAGTGAAGTAGACCTACATAATGGCAATGGAGTAAGAGTTGTTGTACTAGTTATAGAAACTTATTATTTAACTTTATCAAGTGGGATGATACTAAAACTTGATAATTGTTATTTTATTCCATTATATTCTAGAAACATTGATTCCTTTCTTAGTTATCTAATGCTGTTCCTTTATAACAAAGACAATGATGTTTATTATGAATATAGTATTTGTACAAATTATTTATATATACTTGATATATAAATGACCATGCTTATAATAACAAAAGGATTAAATTAGATAATCAATATCCATCTTATTTATGAAACTGTAAATTAGATCATATCAATAAAACAAAAATCATCAAGTTATATAAAGAAAGATATTTTGATCATTTTGATTATGAATCATATAAAACTTATAAAGCTTGTTTATTGGGTGAGATGACCAAAACTCCATTTACTGGAAAAAGTGAAAAATCTAATAAATTATTAGCTTTAATGCATACATGTGTATATGGACTAATAATGATTCATGTCATAAGTGTATATACATATTTTATCACATTTACTAATGACCATTCTAGATATGGTTTATGTGTATTTGATGAAGTATAAGTCTGAATCATTTAAAATATTTAAGAAAAAAAAATAGAAGTGAAGTTGAAAAAACAAATTAGAAAGAAGATTAAGATATTTGATCAAATTGAGGTGGTGAATACTTAAACCAAGAATTTCAAAATAACCTAAAAGAGAATGAGATTCTTCCACAATAGACACCTTCTAAAACACCATAACATAATGAAGTTTCTAAAAGGAGAAGTCTCACCTTATTGGATATGTTGTGTTCCATGATAAGTTATGTAGACCTTTCACATTCTTTTTATGGTAATGCCATATGAACTGCTGATGAAGTGTGTTGATAGGGCCAATAAAATTTGTTGATAATATTCTATATGAGATATGAAAAAGTATGAGACTAAACTTATCATACTTAAATATTTGGCGATGTGATGCTTATATGAACAATATTATATATGAAAAAGCTAACAACTAAGTTGGATAAATTTAAGTTTGTAGGATATCTAAAAGAAAATATTGGATAATATTTCTACCATCTCATTGAGCAAAAGGTGTATATCTCAAAACATGCTATCTTTTTAGAGAAAGAATTTGGTTTTAAAAGGAGTAGTGAGAAAAGAATATAACTAAAAAAAGCTTAAGAACCACAAACTACCATCTAAATATAACCTAAGCCCAATGCTATAATATTGGGCGTTTAGCCTACATTTCAAGAAATACAAGCACCCTATAGATTTGGTTGAACACCTCGTGCATTAATGAGATATGAATTTCCTTTAGAAGTTGAAAATGATGAGTTACTCATACTTGATGAGCCTAATAACTAAATGAAAACAATATCTAATATTGATTTCAGGAAATGGCTTAAGACCATAAAATCTAAAAAGGATTCCATGTACACCAACCTAGTATGAATCTTGGTTGATCCACCTTAAAGGATAAAACCCATTAAGTTTTTAAAACAAAGATTGATATAGATGGCAATATACAAACATAAAAAGCTAGACTAGCTGAAAAAGGTTACAGACAAAGACACTAGTTTATCTTGATAAAACCTTCTCACTGGTAGTTATGTTGAAATCCATAAGGATTTTAGTTGTTAAAGTTGCACACCATGATTATAATATTTGGCAAATGGATGTTAAAACCTCATTCATAAATGGAAATATTTATGAAGATGTGTGTATGACATAACATAAAGGTTTTTATTCTAAGAAATTTTTGAATAAAGTATGCAAGCAACAAAAATCCATTTATGGACTTAAGCAAGCTTTAAGTAGTTGGAATATTCTTTTTTAGGAGACAATAAAATAGTTTGATTTTATTAAAAATATGAATAAGCTTTGTGTTTATATAAAGGTTAGTGGAAGTGAAGGCATTTTCTTAATATTATATGTAGATGATATATTATTAATAGGGAACGACATTCCTTTACTCCAATGAGTAAACATTTGATTGTCAAAGAATTTCTCCATGTATATATTTTGAATAAAGATATATAAAAATAAATCTAGAAGGTTGTTTGTGTCTTAATCCATGTACATAGATAATATGCTAAATAGTTTAGTAATGAAGAATCCAATGAAAGATACTTACCTATTTCATATGAGATACGTCTCTCCAAGGACGTGTGCCCTCAAACACAAATTGAGAAAGATAGGATGAAAACAATTCCATATGCTTTGAATCTAGGATCCATTCTATATACAATTCTATGCACAAGACTAGATGATCTTGTGCTTTAAGCATAACGAGTATGTATGAATCTAATTCAGGTAAGGGTCACTGAAAGATAGTTAAAAACATTCTTAACTACTTAAGAAAAACTAAGAATGTCTTTCTAGTCTATGGACGAGATGAACTCGTAATTCATAGTTAATTAAATGTTAATTTTTAATTAGATATTGATGATAGAAACTTTCAATTTGGATATGTTTTTCCTATAAATGATGGTGTTATGAATTTAAAGAGTTCCAAACAAGAAACCATGGTAGATGATATAACTAAAATCAAGTATATATTTGCATTTGAGGTGGAAAAAAAAAGCTATTTGGATTAAGAAGTTCATTACTAAACTAGGTACGGTTCCCAGCATTATTGCTCAAGTAGCCCTATACTATGATAACAATGAAGCCATTGTACAAGTAAAGGAACCAAGGTCTTATCAACAATCCAAACATATACTTAAGTGACTCCATTTAATTAGATAAATATAGAAAAAAAATATAAAGATAAAGAAAGTACCCACTAAATAGAATCATGTATATCTTTTCACTAAGGAACTATCCTAACAGAAACATGATTACTATATGCAGCAACATTATAAACACAAAAAAACGAGGGTGAATTAAAGCTGGAAATGACTCCACAATCACTGTCAATTTCTGAATCGGCAACGACACAGTTTGGCTGCCAATTTCTGAATCGGCAAGATTATAGTTCTTCAGTACTGATTTATGAATCGGCAGCGACACAATTTGGCTGTCGATTTCTGAATCGACAGCGACAAAGTTTTTGACTGCTGATTTGTAAATCGGCAGTGACACAGTTCTTTGTTGCCGATTTTTGAATCGACATCAACACAGTTTGGCTGTCGATTTTTAAATCGACAACAACACAGTTTTCGGCTGCTGATTTCTGAATCGGCAGCGACACAATTCTTCATTGCTAATTTTTGAATCGGCAGCATCCTAGTTTTTTGATGTAGATTTCTGAATCGGCAGCGATACTAAAAACTCAACAAAAATTAGTGTTGGATTAGCCGATTTCTAAAAACACTGAATCCTAGGGGAGAATTGGAATAGAAACCAACCCAAGATAACCTAAAAGCGGGACAAGGATAAGGTAGAATAGCCCTCAAACACCTCATCACACTTATAGGGGTTATAAATATAAGGAGAGAGAAAGGGTGACCCTTCCTCTTCCCAAAGACCAGCTGCAATAGCTGCATGTGTCTAGCTGCATGCTATTGTTCCTCTACATCCTCTCCATAGAAAACCGGACCCTATCCAGCTGCATGCCCCCTCCATTAAATGTGTGAGCTAAAGGAAACCTAGAGGGTGAGGTTAATGACTGAATTCATGGAAGGAGAAAGGGTGTAGCAGGCTGGCTAAGCTGCAGAAGAAGAGAAAACCGGACAAAAAAAGAAAGAGACACCTCTGAAACTACACTTGGAACCTATTAAAAAGCCATGAGGTATGAACCAGAACACTTCTCCACTGTTCTTGTGACTTTGGGACTGAAAAGGAAGAAGAAAACCCTAAAAAATAGACTAGGATCCTTACACCAGCTGTTAAGGAAATCTAGTCTAGAAAGAGGGACAAAAACGGGGTTGATTAGGGGAGCCTAGTTCCAGAACATTTAACAAAAGAAATGAACAAATTTTGAATGCATAAACTTGGAGGAATGACCAACCATAGTGAGGGCTGAACAACATGTACATGTGTGATGAAATGTATGAAAATGACATTGTTGAACTCCTTGACCATATTCAAACTAAAACAGAATGCATGGGGATGATTGATGTTTTGGTTTTTCAAACATGATGGAAGAACTTATGTGAAAGGTGTAAAGAATATGAAGTGTGTAATTCTGCTGGATTTTAAGAACAAATTGTATGCTGCAACCGAAATGCATGTTGATGTTCATGCTTGAAATTGTGTGATTTTGCTGGATGATAAGAACATATTGTATGCTGGAACTAAATTGCATGTGGTTGTTCATGCTCGAAATTATATGATTATGTTGGATTTTTAATAACAAACTATGTGCTGGAACCGAAATGCATGTGGATGTTTCCTGTGGAATTATAGTGTCTGCAGCGAATCAGGTGTTCACTGCCGAATTATAGTGTCTGTTATGATTTGATTTTCCCTGCCGAGTTATGTTGTTGGTAGTGAATCAGTGTTCGTTGCTGAAATTGTGTGGTCTGCAATGAATTAGCGTTCATTGCTGAATTTATGTTGTCTGCAACGAATTAGTTTTCACTGCCAAAATTGTGTTTTGTGTAGCGAATCAGAGTTCACTGTCAAAATTGTGTGGTCTACAGTGAACTAGTGTTCGCTTTCAAAATTGTGTTGTCTGCAGTGAAGCAGAGTTTGCTGTCGAAATGTGTTGTCTGCAGCGAAGCAGCATTCGATGCTGAAATTATTTTGTCTGCAGCGAATCAATGTTCGGTGCCGAAATTATGTGTCTGCAATAAATCAGCGTTCACTATCGAAAATGTGTTGTCTGCAGTGAATTAGTGTTCGCTGCTGAATTTCTATTGTCAGCCGCAAATCAGTTTTCACTAACGATTCTGGGTCACTAGCGAACTTGTTTTTGCTAACTAAATTCTGTAGCAGATTTACATATTTAAAATGGCGTTGTGATTAAGATGATTGTTTTGTGTGATGGTAAAATATGGAACAATGGAACATGAACTTATGTATGCTTGAGACATGCGTAGTGATGAGTCGTGTGTGATTACTGAAAACGAATGTATTGATTTGTGGCCATTGATGTTTTAGGTGGTGTGTCTGGGATAGGACCTTCATCAGGACAAGGACACCTCACGGATGGAACAGGTAGGTGATTTTCACCTTCCTCTTTCATAATGTTAATTTATGAAATGCTCTATCATGAATGTCACTGTATTGTGTTAGTGTTGATACCAAGCTGTCAAAGGAGTAAATATTGATAAATAAATGATTAGCTACAGCTAATGGCATCCAAAATGGTTGATTGGGACAAATGATTGATTAGTTTCAGCTAATGGCATCCGAATGGATGACTAGGACAAATGATTGATTAGCTTTGACTAATGGCATCTAAATGAATGACCAAGATAAATAATTGATTAAGTTCAGCTAATGGCATCAGAATGGATGACCGGGACAAATGAATGATTAGCTTCGGCTAATGGCATCTGAATGGATGACCAAGACAAATGACTGATTAGCTTCAGCTAATGGCATCCTAAGTGGATGACCGGGACAAATGACTGATTAGCTTCGACTAATAGCATCTGAATGGATGACTAGGACAAATGATTGATTAGCTTCGGCTAATGGAATCCGAATGGATGACCGGGATAAATGACTGATTAGCTTCGACTAATGACATCCTAAATGGATGACCAGGATAAATGATTGATTAGCTTGGGCTAATGGCATCTACATGGATGACCGGGATAAATAATTGATTAGCTTCGGCTAATGGCATCCTAGATGGATGGTCGGGATGGATAAATGATTAGCTTCGGCTAATTGCATCCTAAATGGATGACCGGGATGAACAAATGATTAGTTTCAGCTAATGGCATCCGAGAGGGATGATCGGGTTGTGTTGATGATTAGCTTCGGCTAATGGCATATGAGATGAATGACCAGGTTGTGTTGATGATTAGCTTCGGTTAATGGCATCTGAGACGGATGATCGGGTTGTGTTGATGATTAGCTTTGGTTAATAGCATCCGAGATGGATGATCGGGTTGTGACAGTTGATTAGGGAGAAGGATGACCGGGTTGTGTTGGTGATTAGCTCCGGCTAATGACATCTAAGATGGATGACCGGGTTGTGATTGTTGATTAGCTACAGCTAATGGCATCCGAAAGAGATGTTTGATTGTGTTGATGATTAGCTTCAGCTAATGGCATCCAAGACAGATGACCGGGTTGTGATTATTGATTAGCTTCGGCTAATGACATCCGAGATGGATGATCGAGTTGTGTTGATGATTAGCTTCGGCTAATGGCATCCAAGACGGATGACCGGGTTGTGATTGTTAATTACCAAGAATGATGATCGGGTTGTGATTGTTGATTAGCTTTGGCTAATGGCATCCGAGATGGATGACCGGGTTGTGGTTGGTGATTAGTTTCAGTGAATGGCATCCTAGATGGATGATCGAGTTGATTATGATGAGTGGCTTCGGTTAATGGTATTCGTAAGAAATGACGGGTTGAGTTGTGTGGTTGGTTTTGGTTAATGGCATCCGAGACAGGTGACCGAGTTTAGATATTACGATTAGTTACGGTTAAAAGCATCCAAGATGAATGATCGGGTTAAGGTGAAGTGATTAACCCTAACCGAAGATTAAACTTCGGTCCCACCACTCCTATGGAGGGGTTGAGGCGTATGAATGAGGATAATACATTTAGCGAAGTAATGAGGATTGCACAGTGTATCTGAGAAGTGAATGAAATAATGTACTCACCTTTAGTTGTTAATGAAAAATAACGATAATATCCTTCTAGTTATTATTATTATGTTTAGATTATTTATAATTCTTGTATCCATATTGTTTTTGTAACAGGGGCATCATACAATCAAGGTGCATAAGAAAACCGTTCCACGGGTTCTCATATTTTGAAAGGTGCTATGTAATAGTTTATCTTAAGTGTTATGTTGAATATTTGCCTTTCGACACTTTTGTAAGGACTTGTAATGAAAACTATATTGAAACATGGATGTTGATGTGCACACATGTAGATATGATGTTATGAATAAATTTATGTGGTATTCTTGTTTATGAGGATGTTGTGTTAAGAAATCACATGAAAGAAGGTATTATTTGTGTAAGATTGTTGTTCGGTACTCGTGTATAAACTCGTGTTGATAACGAGACTAGAACATGAATGTAAATTCATAAGTATGTCAATATGATGTAATGTAAACGTATGAATATGAAAATATAATATTATGGGCATGTGTATTGAGTATCCATCTTATAGGAATGTCAATTTACAAAAAAAAAAGAAGCTATATCCGTATGATGCCATGATAAGGAAGGGAACCTAATTACTAATTCACATAATGTCATTGTGAGAAGTACCAAGAACAAAAAAAAATCCTTTTTTTTTTTGCTTGAAAAAGCCGGGTCATTACAAATATGGTATTAAATACATGTGTGATTGGTTGTAGTACAAGTTGAAAATTCTAAATGTATATTCCCTATAGTTAATCGGTTAATGCAAGACATATTTATTGTTAGTAAATGTATTCTTAATCTTTAATATTAATTATGGTTGATTAGTAAATTTAAAGTAAAGATAAAGTCTCCAAGATAAAAGTGATTTGTAAATAAAATTATAAAGTAATTATAATTATGAGAATTCATATTTAATTAAAGCATTGTTTTTAAATGTTCTTGGTTAATACTCTATTAAGGTTAGATATCAATTAGAGTTGTTGAGACTAGTACATATTATGTTATTTTTTTTATGAAAAGAAGTAGTTGTGCTCATAAGTTAAGGTATGAGAGATACCTAAAACTAATATGTAGATGTTTATCTAATGACATGTACACTAAACTAATCTATATGAGACTTCCATATGAAGAAATCACTTGTGTCTAAGAAAAGACTTTTGTGATAGTTGTGTAAGTGATCCTTAGACTTGAGATTACTAAGTTATCATATATAGAGAATGTTATACCTTGTTCCTAACTATATATTGCCTTAACCAATGGAACAAATGGGCATATATTGAGTATAACATGAATTTAAAGATATTTGAATGTCAAGAGAGGATTTATCATCCTTGGTGAATTAAAAAAAGCATTCCATGTGTTATTGAATAGTGTTGATTGTTAAATCCTTGCACAAGGTGAAATAAAATTTCATAAGAGTTTCAAATCTTATTCAAATAATCAGTTATTATGGTGTTGAGAACAAACATGATTTGACAGAGCAAACACACTTCATACTTCAACGTTTAAATAAAAAAAATTCTTTATGAAGGGAGACTAATTACATTGAAAAACTAGTCATTGAAATGTTAAGTCAAACCACTTATGACTTTTCTAATATTTGAGAAACCATGTCATGTTGTTAGATAGTGTCCTTAATCTTCAAATATAAATCAATCAATTATTGAATTGATAATAAATTATATTATTTAATTTATTTAATCTTATTTTATTTAAAATTGTGATTTATATTTGGCCCGTTATATTAGGAATCTAATAGGCCACACACATTTATAACCATTGATTAAAAATTAAACTAGGATGATTAATCAAGTGGAACTTGATTATAAATAAGTTGTTGAAATTAAACACTAAAACATAATTAATACAAGGGATTACAATTCTAGACCTAAAAAAAATTAAGTAGGGACTTAATTACATCAATTTCTAAAATTATACTTAAATAATTATTTGATATTTTTTTCAAGAGGAAATGTGATATTTTGCTATTAATTAAAGTTATCAGGTTTTCCAAATAAATAGAATGTTATACTTTATATTTTTCTTTACATATTTTATATACTCTACACATTATATACATTTATAAATATAGGCTCAATAGAGAAAATAAAAAATTAGAACTCAGGGTATATCAATTCCTTTCCCTTAAAAAAGGTTTTAGGAGATTTCTAATATAATGATTTGTGTGGATTACTATTAGAAACTGAATAATTGAATGAAGTTATGGTTTGCGATAATCCAGCCCTAGAGAGTTTATCTAACTAAATAAAGAAGAATTGTTCTTTAGATAATCTTTCACAAACCCTAAACAATTGTATATTGTCTAATGGTATCATTGGAATTGTTAAAAAATTTTAAAAATTAATTTTTTTCCACTGCATTTAAGTGTTTAGGAAAACCCAACAAATACTAGCATGAAAATTTTGTAAAAGGAATGTTTTTTATATCTTTTTTTAAAATGATACATCCAAGTCAATATTTATATATATAAATGAAATTAAAGCCTTATATGATTGTAAGTTATAATAAGATCAAGAAGACTAGATCTTTTTTTAATGACTTGTCCCCTCCTAGATGTAATATCTTGATTATCCATCATCTAACTATTAAAGTGAATTAGTTCAAAGCTTTACCTTATAAAACACACTTTTATGGCTGTTAAATACTATTAATGATTATATGATTAATATTATGATTGAATACTTTAGTGATGTTTTGCATCTCTCACTTTGATATTTACAAAAATCTAAACATTCATGTCTATATATATGTAAATAGATATACCTAGATCATGAGTAAATTAAATTTCTACTTTAATAATTAATAAGTTAACTTATTCAAATTATTTCAATTAACTTTTTGTATGCTTTTAAAAAAACTTTTAATATTAAAATGCAAGAATATTCCTCCATCCATTTTAAATATTAAAATTAATTAAGAGAATTTATCAGTCATAGAAAGGTTTGTTATGCATCATAAGGTTATTCTAGAATTATCAGTAGTCTTCGACTTGAACTATGGTTGCTTAAGAGAAATATAAGAGTTCAGGTATTGATATGAGCTTTAATAACTTGCTTTTTTCTAACCTGTGCTTATCTTTATTTTATAAATGTATTTAAGAGTATTCTAATCAACATCATTAAAATCTTTAAAGTAGTACATGATACTTTTTTTTTTATAGAAATATGTCATAATTTTCTATACCAAGTACGTAATAGTTTATTACCCTCTTCATGACATGCCAATACTCGTTACTTGGCTTACTTATAAACCTATTAAGCACTCCAATTGCATAAGAAATGTCAAGTCTAGTATAATCAATTTCATAAAGTCGTTCTCAACTCTAGTTCTTTTATTTCTTCTTAATTAAAAAGTTGTACGTTTAAATAAAACATGTAAAGAATGATTATGTTCTAAAAGAGTATTTTGTAATGTATTTTGCCCCCAATAATATGGACCAACCTGCTAATATAAAATATGGTGAGAATTAACAAGCATTACCATATGATCCTCTAGATTTAACAACTGGGCTAGTTACAACGTTAATGGCCAAGAAGATTAAAGAGGCATTGATTAGACTGATTCACGATATTTGGACCAAGATAAGTGTTCAGACTTCAACAAAAGATGAAGATACTTTAATTAATGTAACCAAGGAAGCAAACACTAGATTTTCTTGAGCTATAGAGTCTTTCTAGAGCCAAACACAAGATTGACAGACTCTTTTTTCAAGGACACTTTTGGTTGCATGCTTGCATTGAGTTTTGGTCTTTGTTATTTTAATTGTTACAAAACTTAATTTATTTTATTTTATTTATGGTCTTATGTTCAGACCATTAAGTTTTTAGGTTTTTGGCACTATAAATACCCTTTTGAAAGGGAGTGTAAAGGTTCCAGATTTTGGTGAATGAAATATATTTGTGTTTGAAAGTATTTTTGTACTTTGGTTCTCTAACGAACTGAATCGACTTATAGTAAAACAATTGTCTTCGTGGTTTCATCCTGTACTTCTCATTCACAAATTGCTATTCGTTAAGTGGGGGTTTCAGATTCCAATAGTGTTGGTGTTTAGGTTCAAGATAATCTTTGTGTCACACTTCCAAACTTGATTTCTTGGCTTTCCAAGAGTTGTATCATTTGGGTGTGGGTTACATGACAGTGTTATCACAGGGTTCATATCATTTGGTATTAAAGCTTGGCTCAATTAACTAGATTATATCCATCTGTTCATTTCATTTTTTTTCTCTTGTTTCGTGTCAAACTACTTTTTCCAATCTTTTTCTGTTTAATTTAGTATCAACATCTTCTTAGTACAAAAAAAGAATTATTTCAATTTTTTACTATCTCTCAACATGTTAGTAGCATAAAAGTAAAAGAAAAAAGAAAAAAAAAAGTCGTTCAAAAGATCAGTTTCAAATTCTGCCACAAAAAACTAAACAATGTGAAATCGGATCAAATCAACTCAGATTTATTTCAAACTTGATATGCTGGTTATTAGAGTCCTAATTGCACTATATATTGAATTTGGGGTTATTTAGACACCTTTTGCTTTAGGTTCCAAATCTAAGTATTAAAAGGGCTGCTTCGTATATGTTTTGCTTCCATATATGAAAACAACTTGGAATTAAATAAAACTTGATGTTCTATTTACTGGGGGTCCTAATCACATATATATTAATTTTACGGTCATTTGGACATCATTTTCTTTGGGGTCCAGATTCAAGTTCAATCTTGTCATAATAGGTCTTTTTTGTGTCAGCTTTTAAAACTTGTTTCATTTTGTTGATTTTGTATCTTTTAGTATACTATCATCATATTTGGGTGTTATTTACATCATTCTCATATGTCTCATATCTATTTCCTTTTTTCATGTTATCAAGTCGTCCATATTTTGTATAGATTTGCTTGCTACTTGCGAGACTATAATTGTATTTTTTTGGTTGTTTTCATAATTTTCTTGCTTTTAGAGTCATATTTATTCATTTGGGTTGCACTGCTAAATGGTTTTATTTAGTGCTGACTATAGTTTCACAAGAGCTAAAAGAAGGTGAGACGAGAGGAAAAAGAAGTAGCAAGCATATTAGAGTGAAAAGCCTGATATTTGAGTAAAACACGAGAGGCATAAGGATATTTTATCACCACTAACCAATTTTTGCATGTACAAACATGTTAAATCAAAGCAGTCCACCAACCCCTTTTGAGGGTGATGTAAAGCTTTAGATTAAAGGCATGGCGCAGATGTTGGCAATGTGCAAATAGTGTTAGAAGACATGAGTGATAGACTTGAGAAGGTTGAAAAAGTAGGGATGGATTATTTCTAATAATCATGATGTACGTGGAGTAGGGGCTAAAAGGAGAGTGAACCATGACATTAGAGTTGAAAGGCATACAAAGGTTGGTTTTGGTGATTTTAGGGAGGACAATGATGACTTTAGTGATGAAGGTTTTGAGATTGGGATTTTAGGATAGAGGGGGGGAGGGGTTTGGCAGCCTAGAAACCGATGGGATTTTAGGTCTAGACAAAAAGGCTAATTTGGTTAGAGAGAAAATCTTCATAACATGGTGAACCATGATGATATGGATAGGTACTTGGACTCTATTAAACTGAAAATTCCTAATTTTTAAGGTAAAAACAATCTCGAGGCTTATTTAGAGTTTGAGAGAAAGGTTGATTGGATTTTTCATTTTCAAAGCTATTCTGAACAAAAGAAGGTGAATTTGGTGGTCATTGAATTTACAGATTACACATTAATATGGTGGGATTAAATTGTGATCAATTAAAGGAGGAATATGGAGCGACTTGTAGAGACATGAAAAGAGATGAAAATCTTGATGAAGAGGTGTATTGTTCATAATCACTATTATAGGGATCTATATCTAAAGTTATAAGGTCTGACTCAAGGTTTTAAGACTGTAGATGAATATCACAAGGAGATGAAGATAAAAATAATTCAAACCAATGTTGTTGAGGACAAAGAAGCCACCATGGCTGGATTTTTTAATGAGCTGAATAGGGACATTGCTAATGTTGTGGAGTTGGAGAATATGGTATATATGGTAACAAAAATGGAGAGACAAATCAAGAGAAGGGGTAGTGTAAGCCTATAGATTAGTTTGACATCTTCTTCATCAACTTAGAAGCTGAATCTAAAGAGAGAGGGGGTTGCCTAACTGATGTCTTTTATGCATGCTAAGACCAAACCACCTAAGGCCAATAAGGAGATGCCTACTATTGGGAAAGGTAAAACCAATTCATAACTTATGATTAATCATGATATAAAATGTTTTAGGTGTTTGAGGAGTGGACACATTGCTTCTCTGTGTCTAAATAAGAGAACAATGATCATGAAGCATGGTGAGATTGAATCTAAAAGTGACAAATCTTATGTTGATGAGATGCCACCTTTGAAGTATTGTAGTGATGTGGATATTGTATATCCAGTTAAGAGGAATGCCTTGGTTATAAGGTGTGTTCTGAATGCACAAGTCAAAGAGGATGATGTAGATCAGCAAAGAGAGAATATCTCACATTAGGTGTCACATCCAAAATAAGGTATGTAGTATGATAATTGATGGAGGTAGTTGTGCCAATATCACTAGTACTACTTTTATTAGGAAATTGAATTTGAATATTGTGAAGCATCCTAAGTCTTATAGATTGTAGTGTTTAAATGAATGTGGTGAGGTGAAGATCACTAAACAAGTGATGATTTTCTTTGCTATTGGTAGATATCTTTGATGATGTTATGTGTGAGGTGTATTGATTAGTACTTAAAAGTGCATTTTTATCAAGGTTTTATATCATCATTTTGCACTTGAAGTATCAATAACTCCTTAACTAGAGCATGTTTTATAATAACAGATCTA